>Ga0206682_10000542_pt1 | contig 41088 bp, 26 predicted proteins | sample M240m12015metaG_FD_155444 | JGI IMG/M metagenome (GOLD analysis project Ga0206682, IMG submission 155444) | Ammonia-oxidizing marine archaeal communities from Monterey Bay, California, United States - M2 40m 12015 | ecosystem: Environmental > Aquatic > Marine > Intertidal zone | place: USA...
GCGGCATCCCGTGCGCGACGATGGTGCTCTCGAGCGCGACGACGGCGCCGCCGCGCTTGAGCGTCGCGCGCACCTCGTCCGAGACGCGCACGGCGACGTCGGCGCGCGGCGCGGGCGCGACGTGCGTCGAGAGACGCGCGATGCGTCGCCGCGGGGCGTCGGCATCGCCAGCGCGCGGCATCGCGACGCGAAGTGTCGCCGCACTCCGACCCGCAGCGCGCGCCGATCGCGCGACGCGACGCGACGCGATGCCCGCGGTGACGCTGTACGCGCGCCAGCGCTCGATCGGGGACGCGCCGACGCACGACGGCGTGGAGAGCGCGCACGTCGCGGCGCTGCTGCTGACGTCGAGCGTCGAACATCGCGTCGAGCGGTGCGCGACGGCGGCGAGCTCGCCCTCGGGCGCGCTGCCGTGCGTGGAGATCGATGGTGACGTCGACGGGGACGCCTCGGGGGCGGGACCGGCGCCGCGGAGCGCGCGAGAGGCGGCGCACAGATGCGCGACGGCGACGCGGACGCGGACGCGAGACTGCGACGGCGACGCGAGCGCGGATGAACGCGCGATGATCGCGGGATTGCACGCGCTGGCGCGAGAAAATTTGAGACTGGCGAGCGAATACTTTGCGTACGTCGACGCGGTGGGATACGAGGCGCGAAAGGAGGAATTGGCGAAGACGCTGCCGTGGCCGCTGAGCGCGTGGACGGCGCGAAGCGCGGCGAAGGAGGCGAAGCGAGAGCTCGATAGGGCGGGCGTGGACGGCGAACGGGCGTGCGCGATGGCGGTGGAGGCGTATGGGGCGTTGAATAATCGATTGGTGAACTCGAACGCGAGGCACGGAGATGGGTATTGGTTGTGCGGGGCGAAACCGAGGAGCTGCGACGCGGCGGCGTACGCGCAGTTGAGTTATCACGCGCGGTCGCCCTCGTGCGGGCCGCTGCGAGCGGAGATGAAGCGGTATCCGCGGTTGATACAGTACGTGAACGATGTCACGGAACGATTGGTGGAGATGGAGAAGACGCTGGTGCAGAACGCGGACGACGTCGAGCCCTCGCGAGGAACGGCGCCGACGGTGGATCCGAGCGCGTGGGGCGACAGGTACGACTCGAATCACGCCGAGCGTCGAACGGGATGGAAACCGCGCACGACCAAGGCGAAGAAAATGAGCGAGAAAGATAAGGATATGCGCAGGAAGGCGTGGTACTCGGTCGGTTTCGCCGCGGCGTCGGTGATTTCGTACATGTTTCTCGGCGGCTTCATTCAACTCGATTTCGACGACGAAGACGACGAAGACGAAGATCACGCGGCGGACGACGTCGACGACGACGAATGAGTGCGTTCGCTACAAACTAAAAGATATATGCAATACAAAACGCTAATCGTGCCTTCAACGATGCATACAGCAGCCAAAGAGGGCGCCGGAGAGGCGCTCAAAAAACGTCGCCGGCGGTTTTTTCGCGTTCGCCAGACGCGCCGCCTTTTTCCGATACACCGCGGTGTTCTTGTAGTCCATCCTCTGGCGCACCTTGCGCTGATCGTCCTCGTGCGAGAACGATATCGCCCTTTGGAATTCCTTGGCGAGAGCATCCACCGACGACGACGCGTTTTCCTTCTTCTTCGCCGCCGCCGCCTCGGCGGCTTCGCGTCGCAGTCTATCCTTCTTATCCTTCTTCGCCTTGAGTGCGGCCTCGTAATCTTTCCGCGCCTTGTCGTATTTCTCCACAACTTTCTGCGGCACCACGGCGGAGCCGATGTGATGGGCGCCTTGTCGCTTCTTCGTAGCTTCGTCGTCCAAGTCCTCGTCGTCCCAAATCTTTGGGGTTTCCCCTCCCAACGCGTTTAATAAACCGTTCACGCCCACGTTCACGGAGCTCCCATCTTGCGTGCTTCGCTCGTCCGCGAAATCCGGATCCACGCTCTCCGTGCTCGCGAGCATCGACCCTCCGCGCGGCCCTCGACTCGAGTGCCTCGAGCTCGCGCGCGACCCCCGTCGACTCGACCGCGCGCTCGAGCTCGAGTACCCAGCCTCGCTCCTCGCCTGATCGATCTTCTCCCGCAATTTCTCCAGCTCCGCCCGCGTGATCTCGATCGCCTCGTTCTCGGCTTCGTATTCGCTGTGTCGCGACGCCGACCGTCCCGCGTACACCGCGCCGAGCGCGTCGCGTCGGTTCAATCGCTTCGTCGACCGTCCCCGTCGACCGTCGTCGCTCGCGTCGCCCTCGTCCTCGCTCAACCACGCGTGCGCGTCGCCCGAGTCATCGTTCGCGCGCGCGCGCGCGTCGAACGACGCGAGACGTCCCGCCGCGGCGCGCGACATTCCGGAGGGTGTTACGAGTGCGAACGCGCGCGCGTCGCGCGCGCGTCGCGCGCGCGTCGCGAGCGCGTCGCGCGTCGAGCGTCGCGGTCGGCGCGCGTTCGAGCGTCGGGACGAACCGGCGCGGCGTCGCGGCGCGCGGCGTCGTGACGCGCGGGCGGGCGGTCGTGAATGTCGAGGGGCGCGCGTCGACGCGCGCGCGCTCGAGTCCCCTCGCTCGAGTCCTGAACCGTCGATGGAGCGTTTTTTGAGCGTTTTTCGTCGGGAACGACGACGACGCGGGACCGAGGCGCGACAGAGCGACGCGCGACGCGACGCGCGAGGCGTCGAACGACATGGCGAAGATCACCGAAGTCGACGACGGGCGCGATGGGGACGCGACGCTGGGAAAGGCGCGCACGAGGCACGAAGAGATGAAGGAATTGCAAGCGCTGGCGGATGAAATCACCGAGGACGCGCGCGATGGTTCGGGGGACGACGAGGACGAGGACGACGACGGCGAGAGCGAGAGCGAGGAGGAAATCGTGAACGGGGAGTTCGTCACCGGACCGACGGTGTGGGAAGCCGCGGCGGACGAAGAAATTCCGGAAAACCATTGGGAGTATCACATGCGCAAGAATATGAACGACGGGCGCGGCGACTCGGTGGCTCGAAACTTGGCGTACGTACCTGTGTGTAACTGCATGCCGGTGTGCGCGGGGGAGGAGTGCAGAAATCCTTATTTCATGTGGACGAAGAAGAAGTGAACGACGTTATTGCTGTATGAAATGAAATAAATACATTTACAACACTCGAGCGCTCGACGCTAAAAATTCGTCGGCGTCGCCTCGACGGGGTCGCCGCGATCGTTTCTTCGCATGATCTCGCGCGCCAGACGCACTTGTCGACCGAGCACGAGAACAGACACGCGCCCTTCGCCCAACGCGCCGCGCGCGGTGCGCCCGACTCGTCGAACGTACTCGCTCGGGTCGCGCGGGAAATCAAACAAGATGACGTGCTTGACTCGCGAAGCGTCCAAACCTCGAGACGCGCGGTCCGTGCACACGAGAATGTGCGGCATCTTCGACGGCGACGTGATGAACTCTTTCAGGTTTCTCTGCTGCTGCTCGCGCGACAGCGCGGCGTGGTACGGTAGTATCTTGTACTTGTCGCCGTCGCGATCGGCGCGCGTGAGCATGTTTTCGAGCTTTCTGCACGTCTCGATTTTGTTGCAAAACAGCAACGCCCGGTCGGCTTTGTCGACCTCGAGCAAATCGAGCAAGGCTTTGAACTTGCGATAAAATCCCGATTGGTCATCGAAGACGTCACCACCGCTACAATCGATGAGACGCTCGAGCATACCGGCCGAAGGACGATGAAGACCCGGGCCTTGCACGACGCGAATATCGCGCTCGAAAAACTTTTTCAGTTGCTTCAACACTTCGTCTGGGATCGTGGCGGTGACGAGCACGAACTGCGTGTTTGGTTTCACCGCATTTCGAATCGGCGCGACTTGTTCGGCGAACTCAAAGCTTTCACCGAGCAAGACGTCGCACTCGTCCAAAACCACCGCGTCGACGTCGTCCGTGAACATTTTGCCTTCCTCGATGAGCCTCGCCACGCGCCCGGGAGTGCCGACGACGATGTCTACGCCGTCTACGAGAGCTTCAATTTGCGTTCGCGACTTACTGACGTTGTTTGCCAGGAGCGAGCGCGAGCGAAGGCCGCCGAAAGAGAGTTGCTTTACGACGTCTCGCACTTGCGTCGCGAGCTCGCTCGTCGGCGTCAAAACCAAAAGCCGCGGCTTTTTCGATTTGCTTCGCCCTTGTTCGACTTCGATCTTTTGCACGCGCTGCAGCAGCGGCAACAAGTACGCCAACGTCTTTCCACTTCCCGCTTGATCGGCCAACAAAACGTGGCCGTCGTAGCGCGGCGCGGACGCGCCCGCGACGTCGCCGCTGAGCACGCGGTACGATTGCGCTTGAATGTGCGACGGACGATCTATTTTGAAACTCTCCTTCAACGCCGCGCGCACCTCGTCGCTCGCGCCGAGCTGGTTGAACCGCGCGCCGGAAAAGAACGAGTACTCGTCCAAATCATCCGGCTCGCGCGTGTACACCATGGGTTCGAAGTCGTCCTCGACGTACTTGCTCAAGAGTTCGGGGAGGTACTGTTTTCTCTCCTCGCCCCATCGACGTCCGTCCTCGAGTTCGTCCTCCAGCCCTCGCAACAACCAATCGTCATCGTCGTCATCGAACGCGCGATCGTCTTCGTCCATCACGTCGTCACCTCCCTCGTACTCGCTCCTCGCGTCGTAATACCGATCCCGCCGCTCGTACGCGTCGTCGCCATCGCCTCGAAACCCTCGCGCGCCGCCCTCGCGTCCGCGCGCGCCGTCGTCACCGACCGCTCCGCGTCCAAATCGTCCCCGCCCGCGTTCGCCGTCCCGCTCGGCGCCGTCGAACCGTCCTCGTCCTCGTCCTCGTCCTCGTCCTCGTCCTCGTCCTCGTCCTCCCTCGCGCGCGCCGCCGCGACCGCCGCGACCCCGCCGTCCTCCCTCGCGCGCGCGTCCACCGCCGTCCGCCTCGAACCTCGACCCGAACCGCGCGTCGTCTCTTTCTCTCCGCGCGAATCCGTCGTCTCTTTCTCTCCGCGCTCGCCGCGCGTCGTCGCCGTCGTCGCCGTCGTCGCCGCGCCTCGCGTCCGCGTCGCCCGGCCGCGAGCCGTCGCCGCGCTCGATGATTCGAAACCCGCCTCGCCGCTCGGCGTCGCGCTCGCGCGCGTCGCGCTGGTGCGCGCGCTCGTCGGCGTCGTCGCGCCGATGCGTCCCTCGCGCGCGAGACGCGCGCGCGTCGTCGTCGTCGCGAAACGCGGCGGCGGCGGCGCGACGGGGCGCGCGCGCGCGCGCGAGGGACGCGCGCGAGACGCGCGAGGACGCGCGACGCGCGAGGGCGACGACGCCGACGCGCGTCGCGCGCGCGCGCGAGGGCGCGGTCGCGGCGGAGGTCATCGCGCGGCGGGGTGTGAGGATGCGCGACGACGACTGGCGTTACAAGAGCGTCCGGGCGCGGACGACGCGCGCGGGACGGCGCGGCTCGCGAAGCCGGCGCTCGCGAGATTTAAAACACAACAACAACGCGCGTGAGGGAAACCTCGCGCGAGGGATAACGACGGGGGAGAAAATTTGACCGGGAGCGGCGGCGCCGACGAGACGCGGGACGCGCGCCGCGCGCGTTTCGGCGGCGGCGCGAGAACGCGTCGCGATCAAGACGTCGCGGATTCGGACAAGCCGAAAACGCCGATCTCGACGTTGAAGGCGCTGGGATCGTCCTCGCGCGCGAGGTCCATCGTCACGGATTCCGCGCGCGACGCCTCCTCGGCGTCGACGGCGACGAATCTGTAAAAGCCTTCCATCGTACCGCGCTTGGTCTTCAAAGGCGTCGACGACGCGTACTCGAAGCTCGCGCCCGGTTTGATCGTCGGTTGCTTGCCCACGACCCCGGCTCCGCGCACGGCTTCCGTTCGTCCCTCGTCGTCCGTGATCAACCAGCTTCGACTCAACAACTTGACGCTGGAGTCGGAGACGTTTGTAATCGTCACGACGTACTGGAAAAACCACATAGATTCCTTTGGCGAGCTTCGATCGATCACGCATCGCGATTTCACCCGCACGCGCACGCCGCGCGTCGTGCGATCGCTCTCGCACGGCGACAGCCCGTCCACGACGGCGTCTCGCTCGAGTTCCTCGATCAACATCTTCACGCTCGCCGCCTTTTCGTAGTCTTCGCGCAAAATCAGCTCCGCCAAGTCGTCCTCCGCCCGCGCCAGCGGATCGCGTCGTCGCAGCGCGCGCAGCTCGTCCCGCACGTTCGCCGCCGCCGCAAAATTCTCACACGCGATCGCGTCCGCCAACCTCTCGTCCAGCCGCATCGCTCGTCTCCTGAGCGCGGGATCCGTGAACGCCTCCGCCGTCGTCCTCAACCGTTTCGTGTTCCCGTCCTCCCCCGCGCCGCCCGCGCGCGCCGCGCACCGCGCCGCGCGCCGCGCGCGCGCGCCCCCGCGACGATCCCGCGTCCGCGTCACCGCCCGCGACGCCCGCGCGTCGCCCGAACGCATCGCACGCGTCGCCATCGCGAATCAGATCGCCAATCGCGAAAAAGCGATCAATCCGATCGCGCGATCGATGGATGAATCGTCGCCGTCGTCGTTCGTCGCGATCGACCGAATCCGGCGTTCGCGACGAAGCGCGCGCGCGATGAAGGACCGCACCGACGCCCGAAGTCGCGCGCCGAGCGCGTCGCGGTCGCGTCGCGCTTCTGTGACGCGCGAACGCCGCGTCGGATCGTCGCCGTCGCGATCGCTTTTTCGCGAAAAAGCGCGTCGAGCGGCGCGATCGACGGCGCTCGACGCCCGCGTCGATCGATCGCGCGGTCGATCGATCGATCGCGCGATCGTCGCGCGGTCGATCGCGCGATGGTTTCGCGATCGATCGATCGCGCGCGCGGGCGCGAGGGCGCCAGGACGCGACGCGCGGATGGCGACGACGGCGACGACGCGGGCGTGGGAGGATCTGCGCAAGGATGCGCGACGGACGGAGAGCGCGATAGAGCGCGAGCTCGGGGAGCTGAGCGCGCTCGGTGCGCGCGCGACGCGACGCGACGCGACCATCCGACGACGCGTGCGATTCGCGCGCGACGCGACCATCCGACGACGCGACGCGACGCGACGCGACGCGATGGCGCGAGCGGGCGATTGACGCGCGGCGACGGTGACGGACGATAGGCGCGAAAGCGCGGTACGGCGGCGCGGACGCGCGCGCGGCGACGCGGGACGCGGTCGAGACGATGGAAAGGGTGGAGCGAGAGATCGCGCGACTGCGAGCGATCGACGAGGACATGGCGCGCGCGCTGGAGGCGGATGACGAACGGGCGAGAAGCGCGAGCGGACGGGAGGGGGAGGGCGCGACGAGCGCGGGGTATCGAGACTCGCGGAGACACACGCTGCAGAGACATCGAGACGTGCTGCAGGAATACGCGGACGAGCTGCGGCGGTTGAGAAGAGACGCCGAGGACGCGGCGGAGCGGGAGAGTTTGTTGGGAGGACGCGCGGGGTCGAGCGCTTCGGGCGGACCCGACGAGAGCGCGGAGGCGAGGTTGATTCGTGAGCGCGCGCGCATAGCGGGGAGCGCGAGCGCGATGGACGATATCATCAGCGTGGCGCAGAACACGGCGCGAGAGCTCTTCGCGCAACGCGGAATTTTACAAAACGCCGGGGCGAAAATTTTAACCATGACGAGCAAGTTTCCGGTGTTGAATAACTTGGTGCTGGCGATCAAGCGGAAAAAGAATAAAGATGCGATGATTTTAGCCGCCGTCGTCGCCGCGTGCACGACGTTCGTCCTGCTCTACTACTTGTCTAAATAGCCGTGTCATCGAAAGCCGAGAAATTGTTCGCGCTCGCGAGGGACTTCACGTCACACGCCGGCGCGATGCGTCGCCCCGTGTTTTGCGTGGTCGTATGCATCGCCTTTTCGTCGTTCCACGTCGGCGACGCCGCGGAGTCATCGTGCCAAACGCTCGTGTTCTCCGGGCTTTCCACGTCGTGCAACTTGAACGGCGGACAGAGCTCGAGCGAGGACGCGTGTTGTCGAGCGCTCGACAAAGCGAACGCAAAACGCTGTTTTTGCGACAATCAACTTATGACGACGATTCAGTTAGTGATTGGAGAAAACGGCATCCAGTTTTTTCGAGACTTCGCGATTGGTTCGTGCTCTGCAGAACTCACGGAGGGTGAGGCGTGCGACGACGTCGCCGGCGACGACGGATCCGAGTGGGACGGCGTCATCGCGCCGCCGCCGCCGATGGACCACACACACACACATCGCGATTTGGAGTTATCCGAGATTGAGTATTACACGCAAGACGTGCGAGGTTCGCCACCACCCGATCGTCGGCCGACGCCGCTGTTCCCAACGCGAGCGCCTCCGGAACGAGAAACCATCGCAAATTTCATACTCGATCCCAGACGCGACGCGGAGATTGGATTTACGGCGGACGCTCTCACGCTCACCGGCGTTCGGAACGACTTGGATTCCAATCAAACTTCAACGGTTTTCGTGCCGACAAACGAGGCGTGGTACGCCCTGCTCTTCCGTCTCGGCGTCACGAAGGAGGAACTGTTCGCCGACACGATTTGGCTGGCCGACGCGCTTCGATACCACATCGTCCGCGACATCGCGCACACCTCAAACATGGGTTTCGGAACTTCGCTTATGACTGATCTCGACGACGAAGAGTTGCATGTGGAGAAGTATACCGATAGCAGGCGTTCGAACGTTCCCGTTCGCGTCAACGGATGCTTTGTTCATCCCGCGGCGAATCGCCGCGACGTCAGAGTCGGCGACCACGGCGTCGTACACTATATCGATTGTGTTTTACTACCACCGCGGCACCCATTACCCACGTCGCGCACGCTGGCGCAATATATTTCGTCAGAGCCGAGCGTGTCGATGTTCGCCAACGCGTTGGCGGGCTCGACGTTGATGTCCGAGCTCTGGAACGAATCCCGTAGGTTCACCGTCTTCGCGCCGACGAACGATGCGTTCGTGCGATTCTTGGGAGATCCACGCGTCGGGGCGACATTTTACGACGACGGCGTCTTTCGAGACATGCTGTCTCGCCACGTCGCGCTCGGATTCCACGAAATCTCTGAACTTGCCACCGGGCGCGCCTTGAAATCGCTCACCACCGTCGCCGGCGACGACGATCAAAGTCGCGTGTACGTGGAGACGCGACGACGAGGCGAAGTCTTCGTAAACGGATGCGCCGTCATCGGTGAACAAATTTTCGCGCGCGACGGCGCCGTACACTTCATCGACTGCGTGCTGACTGACTGAAGACTGTATACGTAATGATACAACGTAATGATACAACAAACTAAAACTCGAGCGAAGCGTCGCCGCCACCGTAATGAATCATCTCTGCCATCGCGCACGCCACGCACAACGCAGCCACGCCGCCGAACACGCGATAAAACTCCCCCCACTCCACGTCGTCGCTCGCCGCGTTGTCGCTCGATCGACTCGGCGCCAACAACGAAAACACCTTGGCGTAACATCGCCACCCGAGCATCACCCCCAGCGCGGTGAGCGTCGACACCAGCAGCCCGTGAGATGCCTCTTGCGCTAATCCGCCTTTCGTCGCGAACACGACCCCGACCGCTTGCAACGGCGCCCACACCGCCCACGTTTGGACGACTTCGCTCGTCGCGCGCCGCACCGACGGCGTCTCGTCCCAGTCGATTTCGTAACTCTTCGTCAAAACCGCGCTCACCACCACCCACAAGATCAGCGACCACGCCGCGTCGATCGAAAACGCCGCCGCGCTCCGCGCCGTGACCTCGATCGGGGCCAACCATCCTGGGAAATCCGCCGCCGCGCTCACCGCGGAGACTTTTTTATACAACAGAAACAGCCACAGCACCGTCACGTCGCCGAGGACGAGCAGCCCGTCCTCGAGCGCGCGTCCTCGGTCGCGCGCGTCCTCTCGCGGGCGCGCGTCGTCGTCGCGCGCGTCGTCCGCGTCGTCGTCCAGCGCGCGCGTCGTTCGCGCGCGCGACGAACGCGCGCGCGCGGGTCTCGAGCGCCACGTCAGCATCGAGACCGCCTCGCGCGCGCGCGCGCGGCGCGCGGGGCGCGCGGGGCGCGCGCGCGCGATCCACGCGCGCGTCGCGCGATCGGCGACCGCGCCGCGCGTCGCGCGACCGCGCGCCGCGACGCGCGCGAGCGCCATCGGCGACGACGCGTCAGTCTGTGCCGCGCCTCGCGCATGCGCTCGACGTCGACGCGGTCGACGAACGCGACGCGCGGCGCGCGACGCGACGCGACGCGCGAGAGCGCGCGCGTCTCGAGGCGCGGAACGGCGCGCGACGCGCGCGCGATGCGGCGCGCGCGCGCGAGCGCGAGCGATGGGTGGTTGTACTGCGGCTTGGACTTTGGGACGTCGAGCGCGCGCCTGGCGCTCGTGGACGATCGAGGCGCGCTCGTCGGCGTGCGAACGAGGGCGTACGACGACGCGAACGCGAGCGTCGCGCGGGCGTGGGAGCGCGCGCTGTTCGAGCTGCTCGAGGACGCGATGGACGCGGAGGAGCGCGAGCGGTGCCAAGGCGTGGCGGTGGACGGCACGAGCGGGACGGTGGTCATCGTCGACGCGCGCGACGGGCGAGCGCTGCGAGAACCGTACATGTATAACGAAACGTTTCCAGACGAAGTAGAACGCGTGCGAGCGCTGAGGAACGGGCCGGGGAAGGATTCGACGGAGAGCGCGTCGAGCGCGGCGTGTAAACTTTCGAGATGGTTTCGCGTGGACGCGGAGGGAGACAGAGAGCACGCGGCGCTGTTGCATCACGCGGATTGGTTGGCGTATCTGCTGCACAAGAAGATGGGCATGAGTGATTTCAATAACGCGTTGAAGCTTGGGTTCGATCCAGCGCCGGGGGTGGAGGCGTTTCCGGGATGGTTGCGAGACGCGCCGTTTGGGTACATGTTGCCGACGGACGTTCGCGCGCCGGGAACGTCGTTCGGCGTCATGGACGCCGATGTGGCGAAGCGGTTAGGATTTCCGTCGACGTGTGAAGTCATCGCAGGGACGACGGATAGCGTCGCCGCGTTCGTGGCGTCGAAGGCGGCCGAATCGGGAGAGTGCGCGACGAGTCTCGGGAGCACGCTCGCGTTGAAACTCATCTCCGACACGCGCGTCGACGACCTGAGCTCGGGCGTGTACTCGCACCGTCTCAACGGTCGGTGGCTCGTGGGCGGGGCGTCGAATCTGGGAGGATGGATTTTACGCAGATTCTTTTCCAACGACGCCCTCGAGTCGCTGAGCGAGAAAATAGCAAACGAAGGTTACGTCGCGACGGAGGATTATTTCGACGGGGTGATGCTAGGTTTCGGTCTGAGCGTCGACGAGGCGTCGGCGATCGTGGAAAAGTCACGACCGGCGGACGACGCGCAATTCGTGGTGAACATTCTCAGTTCCATCGCCAACGTCGAGGCGAGATGCTACGAGCGCATGCGAACGCTCGGGGCGTCGCACGGCGCGCGCAAAGTGTACACCGCGGGAGGTGGGGCGAAGAACGGCGTGTGGAGTGGCATGCGCTCGAAAGCCATGGGAGATATCCCTGTCGAACGATCGGCGTGCGACGAAGCCGCGTACGGCGCGGCGCTCCTCGCTCGACAGGGAAGGAAACGGTTATCCGGCTACATTTAACGCTGCGAGCCTTTCGCCGTTCGCTCGGCGGTGAGTGCCTACATTTAATAGAATTCGATATCGCAACGCTGACTAAGCCAATTAGTTATCGTACGGGTTCAGCATCTTTTTGAACTTGGACAACAAGTCATTCTCTTCCGCGCCCGCCGTCGTCGAATCGTCATCCTTGGTGAGTAAAATGACGTCGTCGAACGGATTCTTCTGACCTTGCTTTTCACGAATCTGTTCCTCGGTGATCTTAGAGCTTTCGTCACGCTCGCGATAACCGTACTCAACTCTTCCGAACGCCGGCGGTTTCGCCAACGCGGGATACATCTTAAACGCCGCCTCCTTCAAAGGCTTCTCCGCCGCCCAAATTTCCTTCTTGATATTACGCGGGCTCTCGCTCGCGAGAGGTCCCACGGGGAACCATTGATTAGGCCCAGCGGCGCGCACGAACACTTCGAAGATCGCTCCACCCTTCGCGACGATGGCGTCGAAGCGTTCCGACGCCGCGACTTCCTCCGCGCTCGGCGGTTTCGCCTTCATCTGCTCCCCTTGCTTCCCACCGGTCTTCGCCTTACGCCTTTGAGGCTTTTGCGGTTTCGGCATCGGTTTGCCTCGTTTCGTCAACGCCGGCGCCTCGCTCGGCGCGACGAACGGCGATGGCGCGGCGCCATCGTTCGCGGCATCATCGTTCGCGGCGCGGCGAACGCACGCGACGCGACGCTCGTTCTTCGCCGCGCGCCGCGTCGTCGTCGTTCGCGTCGTCATTCGCGTCGTCGTTCGCGTCGCCGTCGCCATCGTCGTCGCCATCGCGTCGCGAGTCGGCGTGAGTATATGTGACGTCAGATGTGACGTCGTTATCCACTGAAAAAGGTCGGGACGCGTTTCGATTCAGTTTGGTTCGGTTCGGTTCGGTTCGATTCAGTGCTACGCTACGCTACGTGTACGTTCATCGTTAATGCGTCAAGCGCTGAAGCTCTTCGACGCGACGAATGATTTCGGCGCGGTCGCACTTCATGTCAGCGGCGACGACGTCGGCTTGCTCGACTTTTAAGTCGAGAAACGATTCGACGAGGTCGCCGTCGACGAAATTCCTCGAAGGATCGCTCTTGCCGCGAAGCGTGTGGCGGAATGAACGCCACTCCGCGTGTTTCAAGCCACCGACGCCTTGGATGTGCTTGTTCATGGAGGTTTGAAGGCGCTCGGCGAAATCGTAGGCGTCCTTCGGCAGACTGGCCAAGACGCCGATGACGCCGTTACCAGTGCCGAAGAGCAAAGTGGGGACTTCTAAACTGTCGCCATCTTTGAGGCTCATGACGAGTGAACCAGGAGAGAACACGTTGACGAACTCACCTAGGTGATACTCGCCCGTGATTTCTAAACGACTACGCTCTTCGTCCGTCATAGCGTTCATGTTGCGAGCGACGGTAAACAGGTTCAAGCTGTTCTCGGCGCCGAGATAGGTTTCGTCATCGTCTAACATCGCCACCGCAGTCATCCAATTTGCGTTAAAGTCTCTCGCGATCTCGTCGATCGCGCCTTCTTCGGGCTTGTACTGTAACAGCGACATGGACTTAAGCAAATCGCCGACGAGAATCCAATCGCCTCTCGTCTTGACGGAGAACGTGATGATTTGGCCGTGGTGCGAGCACTCGCTCACCAGCTCGTGCGCGTCGTCTTCGCGCGGTGTCCATTTGAATAGCTCTAGCTTAGAATTGATCCCCGCGAGAAGTTTACCCTTGAATGCGTTCAAGTTGTACACGGCGCCTCGAACTTCTTTCTCGGATACGAGTTCAAGGGCGTCCGCCTCAACGCGTAAGACGAGAATGCGCCCGCGCGACGGTTCATCTTCTTGCTCGTAAGCAAACCCCGTACCGACGACGTAGTACTCTCTCGAATCGCCCGCGAACGAGCACGACGTCAAGGAACTCGCCAATTCGTGCTCTTCTAATCGAAACTGGTGGAGCGTGTCAAACGAACCGTCGTCGATGAGTCTGATGAAGACTTCTTGATCACCCTTCGACATCAAATGCTCGACCGCGACCGCGAATGTGTTCGTGTCGACCTGATGCGCGATCCTACGCGGGTGACCACCGAGTGGGATCGTGCGAATGTGCAGCTTTTGAATGTCGTCAATCCCGCCGATGGTTAAATCTTCGTCGCCCGCCAACGCGAGAGCGTCCGGGAACGCTTCGCTGCTGAACGGACAGACATGCAACACCTCTTGCACGTTGACGTTGGAGTAGATTAGCTTTTTGTTGTTGCTGAAGATCACCGTCGGCCTATCCGACGCCGCGAACACACTACTCACATTCGTCGCATGGCTCTTAAACGTTTGCAACGTAATCGGCTTGGTACCGAGGCTCAATTTTTTGCGCCCGCTCAAAGCCCCAGTGTTCTGATCTAAAACGTACGTGATCAACTGACCGTCACCTAAGCCTACGAACAAGTATGGAATGTCTTCGAACGAACACAGCAACGTCGATCGAGGGATGATGTCTTCATCTGTACTTTCTTTCGTGATGACGCTCAAGTCACTCATTGACGCGAGCACGATATCCATGGACCACAAACCAACCGCGCACACCGGCGAGCTCATCCCATCGCCCATGGGCGTGCAATCTAAGCAAGCTATTTCGTTCTCGAATGTCTTACTCGCCAAGAGGACGATTTTGCCCTTCGCCACGTTCAAGCAGTGTAACTGCCCGCCCGCCGCTGCAACAAGAATTTGAGTCGGGTTGCACTTCGCCGAAAGAATCTCCGCACCGTCCTTTGGCTTCCATTCATCGAGTAAGTCGCCACCTCTTGAGACGAGGCGGACGCCCCTGTGCGTCACTTGAAGGAAAACATTGCCTTGCATGTTGCCACAGCACAAAGTTTGCGCTTCAGCGTCGAAACCCGCAATTTCTGTCTCGTCCAACGTGTCCCCTTCGTCCCCGACAAAGCCCAAGATGCGAGTTTCGTTTATGAATGTGACGACCAAGTACTTATCCATTTGGCTATCGTCGCTATCGCGAAGTGAAAACAAGCCTTTGACACCGGGAAGCTGAATCACCGCTTGCTCGTCAATGCCTATGCCGTTGCGCACTACGCGTAAACTCCCATCTTTTAACGCCCCGCTACACGTAACCACTTGCCCTTGACCGTGCCGCTCTAAGTCAACGAATGCAAAGTCTACAATGGGACCGAGATTGGTGAACTCTTCTAAAATTTGCACGTACGTCGGGTTGCCGTCTTTATCGATGCTCGTCTTCTCCGCGTGCAGCTTGATGAGTTGCGAGTCGCCGTACGTGCTACCGACGAATACCACGCCGTTATCGAGATAGCTAAGCGTACTCGCGATTGACGTGTCGCCAAGTCTCTCAATTTTAAGCTCTCGAACGCGCTTGCCGTCGTGTAAGATGACGAGCAAGTAGAGCGTGCCGTCCGCGTCGCCCAGCAGGTAGCGCGAGCCGTCCGGATCAATAGCGCCGTAGCACGTGATGTTCGTCCGATCGGGGATGTTGGGGATGTTGATCGCTTTGAGAAACACATCTGCGTCGTCTTCGAACTTGTTCAAGTACACGATAATTTCCTGCCCCAAGACGACGACACCGCCGATGGGCGCGGGGACCGGAATTATTTTATTCGAGCCACCCTCTAAATCGTTCTGCGCCCAAGGCGACGACACGAATTCCTTCTCGCGAATGCCGATCTCGTACGTCTTAATGTGTACCGCATCTTTAGTGTCTCGGTAAAGCACCGCGATCGTCGGCTTGGGCGTGCCGTGCAAGAACTTGATGTCCTCCACGCGCAACTCCTCGAGGCGAATGTTAAACGCCTCCTTCACCCCGCCCTTTTCGTCGCACGGAATCACCTTGAATAATCCGTCGTACAGCCGCAACCCGATCGCTCGACACGTGTCATCCACGATCCCAATCTGTCCATCATCCGCCGGTCGACCGATATTATCCCGCACGTCCCCGAACGCCTCCGTCTTCAACTCTTCGTTCGCCTCGTCGTACGACAGCACCGTAAACCCATACCTCTCCGTCGTCAGGTACAACCGCGCCTTCCCATCGCCCGATCCCGTTTGGCACAGCGACATCGTCGCGATTCGACCATTTATCGGCACATCCAGCACCGGTTTCAGCCCCTCCGCGTGCAAGCGATACACCTCCAGTCGCGTGCTCTTCGCGACGATTAAATCAGTCGCCTCGCTCGACGTAAACTTTCCCACGGCCGAGTGCGTGACCACGGTGGGTTTGTGCGCCTGCGGAAACCACGCGTCGTCGTCGTCGTCGTCAGTCGATCGCTCGTCATCGCGCAGAGCGTCGCGCAGTCGGTCGTTCGCTCGGTCGTCAACGATCGAGCGTCGCGTCGCTTCGCGTCGTACGCGCGCGCGCGCACCGTGACGACGTAATTGTGCTGACACCGCGCGCCTGAACCGCTCTCGCGCGCGTCCTCGTTCGTCATCGCGTCGAGGTCTTCGCGCGTCGCCGAGTGCGGATTGGCAGCTTGGATTGGGCGGCGACGGCGAGACGCGGCCGCGGCGCGCGCTTCGCGAGGGCATTCGGTCGTTCGAGGATCGAGCGGTGCGCGAGTTCGAGAAACGCAGATGCGCATATTTTGTGGCGTTGCAAAGGCAGGCTGGCGGCGGGGTGATGTCGATTTCGCGAAGCGCGAGGCGTGGGTGCGGGAAGCGCCGCGTCTGCGGCTGGCGGGAATAAAACGCGACGCGAGATGAGAACGCGGCGCGAGATCACGACGCCACGGGACTCGGTTCGGCGTCTCGACGCTCCTGCTCGGTCATCTCCTCTAACTCTCGCAAATCGTCCACGTCGTCGTACTCCACGCGCGCGCCCTCCACGACGGCGCACCGCTCCGCGGAGTGTTCGTTGAGCGCCGCGCGTAAAATCTTAATCTTCGCGATCGACGCCGAGAACTGCGCCACGCACCCTTCGGTGCCGCGATAAAACTTAAAATACGGCAGCACCTTCACCCCCAGCGATTTGCACAGATCCTTATTCGCGTCAAAGTTCACCTTCACGAAGACGACGTCCGGGTACTCGGCCGCGATTTTACACAGCTTTGGATACAGCGCTCGGCACGCCCCGCACCATCGCGCGTACACGTCCACGACGACCAGTTTATCGCTGTGTTCGTTCAGCACGCCCAGGAACGCCATCGTGTCGTCGCACTCGATCATGTTTTCTCCGCCGCCCTTCTCCCACCAGGGGTCTTTCGACGAGATCCTCGCGCGCGCGCGCGTCCTCGCACCGCGCGCGTCCTCGCGCGCGCGTCCTCGCGCGCGCACCGCGACGTTCACCGTCGCGAGCGTCGTCGCGCGCATCGTCGTCGCCCGCGCGCCGTTCGCGCGTCGTCGTGTGCCGCGCACGTTCGCTCATTCACTCACTCACTCACTCATTCATTCGCGCGCGTCTCGGTCGAGACACCGCGACGCGACGCGACGCGACGCGCGATGACGACGACGGACGCCCGCGACGCGTCGTGAGCGCCTCGGTTCGAGCGACCTCGGCGCGAGCGACCTCGGCGCGAGCGACGACGCCGCCTCGACGACGCCGCCGCCGGAAGAGGCGCGACGGCACCGATGGCGCGCGCGTCGCGAGGGAAATCGCGCGCGAGCGAGGGATCGACGCTGGCGATCGCGCCCGGATTGGACGTGACGACGCCGTATTATCGCGCGCTCGCGCGAGCGATGACGAAACGGGCGCGGGTGTGGACGGAGATGGCGCATCACGACGCGGTGGAACGCTTAAAGTCAAACACGCTGACGCGCGGCGAAACGCTGGCGACGGCGCAGCTGGGAGGGGCGGATCCGAGCGGATTGGCGCGCGCGGTGGAGGTGTGCGAGGGTGAGTACGGATACGATGAGGTGAATTTAAATTGTGGGTGCCCGAGCGATCGAGTGTGCGGGAAGGGGGAGACGGAAAAACGGTTCGGGGCGTCGATGATGCTGGACGTCGAACGCGCGGCGGAGTGCGCGAGACGCATGGCGGAGGCGTCGGATCGAGCGAAGATTACGATTAAACACAGACTCGGGGTGCGGTACGATAAGACGATGATGAAACACGAAGAGACGGACTGTTACGATTACGTCGTGAACTTTGTCGAGGCCATACACGAGGCGGCGGGAGTGGAGCATTTCATCGTGCACGCGCGAAGCGCGGTGATGGGCGGATTGAATCCCGACGCCAATCGAAAGATTCCGCCTTTGCGATACGACGAAGTGTTCGCGCTGTGCGACGAGTTCGGAAGATGTGATTTCACGCTAAACGGTGGCGTAAACTCGCTGGCGCAGGCGAAAGAGCTTCTCGATCGCGAAGACGGCAAGTTGGCGGGCGTGATGATGGGTCGGGCGTTTTACAAGCATCCGTGCATGCTCGCCGACGTCGATCGAGTCATCTTCGGTGACGCCGCGTGCGAGCCAGCGCTGACGCGCCGGTCGGTGATTCAGCGTTACGGTGAATTCGGCGACGGTGTGTACGCCGCCAGAGGCGCGGACATCGACGTAAAATCTCGCAAAGCCGTCGCGCGTAAGCTCTTCAAAGCCGTCTCCGGCGTCACCTTTGGCACGTCGACGGGGTCGAAAATGTTCCATCGCGCCGGCGACGCCATGCTCGCCGCGCGCTACGACGCCATTCCACCCGACCCATCGGATGACCGTCCATTCAGCGTCAACCTCATGGAGTGTTGCGTCGACGTCATGGACGCCGCCGTCTTGGACAAGCCTCTCGTCGACGTGAAGCCCGAGGGAGATCAGACGTTTTACGTCTCGCCGCGCGAGGACGGCTGGGACCGACGAAACCGAGGCGAAGACGGCGCTCCCGACGCGTGCGCGCGCGCGTTGAAAACCATCACGATTTAGTTCGCGATTCATTTGTCTCGCCAAACGCGCGTTGTAGTCATAGCCTTAGATGTTCGCAAATGCCGAGCGCGTCGCGCTGAAGATTTGAAAGATCCTCACACTCGGACGCGCGCGCGCCATGCCGCCGTCGTCGTACCGCACCGTCGGGTTCAACGGCTACGCTGTGAAGTTTTCCCCGTTCGTGCCGCACAGAATCGCGATATCGGCGTCGCAAAACTTTGGAATCATCGGTAACGGCGCGCAAATCATCGGCGATGTCGACCCGCTGACGGGAAATTTCATCGAATTGTGCCGGTTTCACACGCGCGATGGGGTGTACGACTGCGCGTGGAGCGAAGGACACGAAAATGTCATCATCAGCGCGTGCGGAGACGGGAGCGTGAAGGTTTGGGACATCGCGAACGGGCCGCAGGCGAACCCGCTGCGAAGCCTGCACGAACACACGCACGAGGTGTACGCGGCGTCTTGGAATTTGGCGGGCGGAAGAGACACGTTCTTGACGGCGTCATGGGATGATACGATTAAGTTGTGGAATTTAGAGCGCGGTGAGAGCATGCGGACGTTCGCGGAACACGCGTATTGCGTGTACGCGGCGGAGTGGAGCCCGCACCACGCGGATATTTTCGCGAGCGCGTCGGGGGATTGTTTGCTGAAGATTTGGGATCTTCGACAGCCGCACGCGACGCTGAGCGTGCCTGTGCACGATTATGAGACGTTGTGTTGCGATTGGAACAAGTGGAACGACTGCGTGATCGCCACGGGGAGCGTGGACAAGACGGTGCGGTTGTGGGATATTCGGAACCCGTCGCGAGAGTTGCACACTTTGGTCGGGCACGATTACGCCGTGCGTCGGGTGAAGTGCTCGCCACACGCGGAAAACGTCGTGTACACGTGTTCGTACGACATGACGGTGGGAATGTGGGATTGGAAGTCACCCGCGCCGCTGCTGAATCGTTGGGGGCATCACACCGAGTTCGCCGTCGGGCTAGACACGTCGTGTTTGGTGGAGGGATTAGTGGCGTCGTGTGGGTGGGATGAGATGGTACACGCTTGGAACACGGTTGATGGAAGCCCGCCACCGATTGCGGCGATGATGCGCGCGCCTCAGGCTTATCCTCCCATGGCGACGGCGTCGCCGGCTCCCGTGGCGTGAAAAAGTAGCGAAATATAGATGTATGTACGGCGCCGAACATGAGAGCGAAACATATTCCCTCGGGCGCAATTGAGTTTCGGTAGCAACTATATTGTGAGAAGATGTAGATTTAGATTGTAAGAAGAATGATAAATAACAAAAGTGCAACTGTCTAATCAAATCTCGTCGAGGCGGATTACGCGGTGAAAGACGGCACTCCGGGGCACTTGCAGCCAGACTCTTGGATGATCTTGTTCGCGGCGTAGTTACCCGCGGCGCAGCACTTGGCGACGTCCGCGCCTTGCACGAGTTGCGAGATGTAGCCACCGACAAAAGCATCACCCGCGCCGTTGGTATCCACCAAGTCTTCCTTGGCGAGCGGGATGACGGCGTACTCTTCGACGGCGCCGTCGCGCGCGACGACGGTCGGGTCGCAACCTTGCGTGATGACAACCGTGCGAGACGGCTTGCCTTCCGCCACGGGCATGGCGGAAATCTTGAGAGCGATTTCCTTGATGTCCTTGGTGTCCCAGGATTGAGATTCGGCAAACGTGACGGCTTCGGATTCGTTACCGAACAAGATGTTCACGTACGGGAGCGCCTCCATGAGCGTCGCCAGGAACGGCGGCACTTGCATCAAGAACGGCGCGCTGAGGTTCATCATGAACGTCTTCTTATTCTCGCACGCGTGCTTGGCGACGCGCATGATGCTCTCCGGGCTCACCGTCATGAAGAAACCAGCCATGTAATAAAAATCGGCGCGTTCCACGAGGGCGAAATTTTCGCTCGCGTCCAAGTGTTCCGCCTTGTAATTATTCGCCGCGTTCAGCGCCGCGCACAGCGATCGCTCGCCATCCTTCACGATCACCGCGCACGTCCCCGTCGGCGTGGACGCGTCCACCATGTAATTCGCGAGCACCCCGTCGTTCTCGCACGACGCCCGCATCTGCGTCGCAAACTTATCCTCTCCCACGCACCCCATGTACGCCGTCGCGCCCTCTCGCTGCATCATCCACTGCGCGACGCGGATGGTATTTTGCGTCGCGCCTCCCGCGATGTACTCCACGTCTCCGTGCGTCGCCATCTCCTCGTACAGCGGCGCGTGCTTCGCCTCCGCCAAGATCGCGTCATTCAGCTTCAAGTCGTACTTTTTCAGCAGCGCGTCGTCCTCGCACGCGACGGAGATGTCCAGCAGCGGGTTCCCCATGCCGAGCAGGCGCAAATTCGCGTGCGGCGCCATCGTCGCGACGCGTCTCGGTGTGCGCGCGGGTCGGGTCGACTCGCGACGCGATCGCGCGACGGCGATCGATCATCGATGCGATGCGGCGGCGGACGGATCAAAAACACGGATCAAAAACACGGATCAAAAACACGGATCAAAAACACGGATCAAAAACACGGACCGCATCGATCGCGCGACGACGCGACGACGCGACGACGCGACGACGCGACGACGCGACGCGCGAACGCGCGAACGCGCGAACGCGCGACGATGTCGCGACGCGACGACGACGATCGCGATCGACGCGACGCGCGCGAACGCGCGACGTCGCGCGAACGCGATCGAGACGACGGACGACGACGGGACGGCGGCGACGGCGCGCGATTCGGATCGAACGGCGGCGACGGCGAGCGACGGGACGAACGACGCGCGCGCGATGAGGACGAACGAGGACGAGGCGAACGACGGGATGGCGATAGGTTCGGGCGACGGGACGAGCGCGAGCGCGATCGAGGCGGGGGAGGCGGACGGGGGGGAGGGGAACGCTTCGACCCGGACGCGGATTGGAGGTGCGCGGAGTGTAATAATTCGAATTTTTCGTGGCGGAAGAGCTGTAAGCGATGCGGGGCTGGGAAATCGAAGGAATTGAAAGAGCGCGAGCGCGCGGCGCAGGCTGGGTGGTTGTTGGATGGGTTGGAGGACACGACGAATCGAATCTTTATTAAAGGTTTCGACGCCGCGAGCACGAGCGAGGACGATTTGCGAGAGGTGTTCTCGGGGATCGGGATCATCTCCAGGGTGCGGCAGCGCACGGGATTCCCAGATCAATGGCCGTATGCGGTGCGCATATACCTGGATGAACGAGGACAAAAGAAGGACGAGGCGGTGATTACGTACGACGACCCGCACGCCGCGCAGTCGGCGCCGAGCTTTTACGACGGGTACGAGTTGAACGGGAAGAAGCTCCACGTATCCATCGCGCAAAGTAAGCCGAAATCTGCGCCACCACCGTCTTCGGGTGGTGGTGGTGGTGGCGGCGGTGGCGGCTACGGCGGCGGCGGCTACGGCGGCGGCGGTGGACGTGGCTACGGCGGCGGTGGACGCTCGTACGGGGGTGACCGACGCGACGATCGAGGCGGATATCGCGACGATAGAGGTGGATATCGCTCGCGGCCGTACTAACTTTTTAGCGAGTTTTGATAATAATCGACGTTTTTGGTGTCTGTGTTCTACAATGTAATAAAATCGCTTCTAAAGCAATATATTTTGCTACTAAAGTTAGGAGTGTTCGGACGCTCGAACATAAATGTAATCAATCGAGTAATGGCTCGGGAAAAAATCTTTGGCAACTCTACGAAGCCTTGTTGAGGGAGAGAATCTTCAGATGGCCGCGGGAATTGGCGGCGAGAAGGTGTTTGGAGTTCGGAGACCACACGACAGATGAGATAAATCCACCCTTGTCGCGTCTGTTGTGCGACATCGGCGTCGGCTTGTCGGCGAAGCCGTAGTGCGCAACGGGAGAGGATGCATGTTTCGCGTACACGTGCACGATGTTGTCTTCCGAACCGCACGCGATGTACCCATCAGCGTTGGTGCTCAACCCGACGAAGTTCTTCTCGTTGGTGTGGCCCACGTACGTTCGCACGCACGCCGTTCTGGGATCGTTTCTCTTGATGTCCCAAAGCTTGAGCGTGTTATCCGTCGACGCCGAAACCAACTCATCGCCGACCCAGTGCACGTAAGAAACGGCCTTACGATGGCCTTGCAGCGTCATCAAAGGCGTGCTCGGCTGGCGAAGGTCGTACACATGGATCCTGTGATCGGCGCTTCCGATGGCGAGCATATGTGCCGACGTCGGGTGGAATTTCACCGAGCACACGTTGGCGCGGTTTTGAAGCGTGCACACGCCTTCCTTCGTCGTCGTGGAAAAGATGCGAACCGTACCGTCGTCAGACGCGCTGGCAAGCTTAGTCGGGTCGATGTGGCTAAAGTCGATACTCCACACTCGTCTTCTGTGGGTGGTGTTCTCCCAGGTGGACGTTTCTTTCTGCACATCCCAAAGTTGTACGACGCCTTGATAATCACCAGACGCGATGGATTGCTTCACGTAGGGGTTGTAGCACAACGCCGAAACCTTGGAGTGCGCTTCAAACTCCACCGCTGGGCAGTGCACGCGCGCTCCTAAAGTCATCACCGCACTCGTCTCGTATACGCAAATGGACTTGCTCGTACCCGCCGTAGCGAACAGCTCGCCATCCCGATCCCAGCTCGCGCAACACACCATGGAATTATTCGCCGCGAAATCGGCGAAGTCGCCGCCTATCGAGGCGCACCGCTTGATGGAAACCGCGCGAGTCACCAAACATATTTCGTTCTCAAACTCTTCCAGAGCGTCACGAACGGCCGTAGTATCGACGCCATCCGCTCGAACGCGTTTCAACCAAGCGGCGTCCGAATCGCCCTTAGTGCCGCCCTCCTTTATCGCCACGGCGCACTTGTCGAAGAGACCGCGCTCTAAATCCGCGAACACGGCCGGTTCGAGCGATTTGGGCGACTTGAACGCCGTGTGTACGACTGAATCAAGATCCTTGAGCGTCAGAGTCTCGTCGTCGTAGCACTCCATCGCGTGTTCGACGACTCTCGCGCGTTTGCGATCAGGCGAATCAGAGTGCTCTGAAGCGCTCCCTTTGGCGACTCCTGCTTCGGCGAGCAAAACGTCGAGCATTCCGTGAGATTGCGTCAACTCGCGCAGTTGAGAATCTCTGGCCGTTCGTAAAGTCTCCAACACTGTCTCAAGACGCTTCAAAGTCTCCAAGCGTCGCTCAGTCTCCACGCCGTGCGCGCGCGCATCACCCGCCACCGTTCGCAACCGCTCGCTCGCGTCTCTCGCGGTGGCGCGATCTTTTTGTCTAAGGAGGGAGACGACAACCTTGGCGGCGGAGAGCTCGGCCGTCATCGCGCGCTTTGCGAATCCACTCATGGTGATGACTTTCTCCAGCGCCTTGGCCGGGTAGTCAGCTTCGTACATCGTGACGAAGACGTCGGGCCAGAACATGTTGAGAATCACCAAGCCGACAACAAACAGAGGGTCTTGATCGCCGAGCTCTTGCGCGAGCTCCACGAATGTGTACTCGTCTTGGTCCGCTGCCACTTGAGAACGCGCTGCGAATGAGATCGCACCTTGAGGACTGATGTCGAGGCAGTTGGCGTCGAATAGCTCGTAAGACGCGTACCCGCAACCGTTGACGGCGTCGACGAAGGCGAGAATCTGGCCGGCGACGTGCCAACGCTCCTCTTTTTGCGTCGCTTGCGCCCCCGCGGATTCGTCGTCAAGCCATTCCCTCAGTCGTCGGGAGCCGTTTTCTAATCCCGACAACGGCGCGGGCAACGGCCGCACGATGGACTCGGGGACGACGCGACTTCGCGCCTCGTCGCCTTTGCCGGCGTCGGCGGCGTCGATGACCATTTTCACCACGCTCCCTTGCGACACATTATCCATCTGCTGCGCCGCAGTAGGCGCCGCAAACGGATACGCGGCGACATCCGCCTTGACACTCGCTCCAGTCGCGGCGAAACTCAGCGTGGAGTTGTTTCTAGGCAAAGTCGGCGACGGCGTCGGCGACGGCGACTTGGCCGCGGCGTTGGCGTCTTCGCCACCCATCCCCTCCGGCACGTGCTCGGGCACCGCCGGCACGCCGTGCACTAACTCCCCTCTATCTTCGTCTTCGTCTTCTAAAATCTCTTCCCCGTTTTCAAACCGCGGCACCGCGCGCGACGACTGTATCTGCGACTTTCTCCACACGTGCTGCCACATGTGCTTGACGGCTTTTCTACTCACGGGTTTAAGCAAATAGTCTTCCGCCCCGTATTGAATGCACCTAAACACCGTATCGCTGTGCTCGTTCGCACTCATCATGATAACCGGCATGTCTCGCAATCGCTCGTCGTTGCGCACTATTTGCAACAGCGCCGGTCCGTCGATGCCCGGCATCATGACGTCGGTGAGCAACAAGTGAAACTCCGTCCCTCGTCTCAACAGCTCCAGCGCCTCTTCTCCCGATTCCGCCGTCGTCACGCGATACCCACACTTTCGCAATAACGACGACGTTACCGTCCGGCATATCCTCTCGTCGTCCACGACGAGCACGTGCACGTCCGAAGTCGCCGTCGGTCCGTCGCCGCCGCTCGTCGCGCTCGTTCGCCGCGTCCGCGTCTCCATCGTCCCGTGTCGTCTTCGCTCGTTCATCTCCGTCATCGACTGCGCGCGTCGTCGCGAGGTATCCACGCTCGTCGTCCGCGTCGCCGCGCGCGTCGACGCCTCCGCGTCCCTCGACGACGTCGCCGCCATCGGTGCGCGCCCTCGCGTCGACGTCACGCCGTCTCCAGCGCTGCCGCCCCGCGCGCGTCGTCGTCGCGACGCCGTCCGCGCCGAGCCGTCGAGGACGCGCGGGCGACGATCGCGCGTCGTCGCGATCGAGCGCGCGCGCGGTGACGCGCGCGCGTCGTCGTGTGGCGTCGGCGCCGACGCCCCGACACCCGGCCGCGCGGCCACGTCACGGGGCGATCGTGGATTTCACATTTACGCGCGAGCGTCCCGTGCGCATGGGACTCAGAACGACCCGAATACGCATCGTGGACGACGCGCACGCCACCAAAACCGCGATCGCGCGATCGCCACGCCCGCGCGTCGGCCGTCGCGCGCGCGTCGGCCGCGCGACGCGATCGCGTCGTCACTTCACGCATCGACGAAGCCAATGGTGCGCGCGATGCGACGCGACGCGACGCGACGCGACGCGACGCGCGCGCGAGGACGAGGACGATCGAGGGCGCGCGCGCGAGACCGCGCGCGGGGCGCCGCGGCGGGGTTCGGGACGGGACGACGCGGGACGAGGATGTCGCGTTATCCGACGTGGGCGATCGAGCGCGACGATCGGGACGCGCGATGGCGTCGCGCGCGACGCCGTGGGGGTCGCGATGCGCGCGAATGATGGGGAAAAAATTCGCGCGTCGAGTGACGCCGCGTCGAGGGCGAACGCGGGCGCGAGGACGCGAGGACGCGCGCGCGATGGGGCGTCGGGGACACCGCCACGGGGACATCGCGATCGAGCGCGCCGTCGGCGTCCGACGCCGCGCGAACGAAAGACGGCGCGGGGGCGACGCGACGCGGACGCGCGGCGCGACGAACGGGGCTCGTCTCGCGCTCTCGGAGCGTCGAACGGCCGCGCGGCGTGGGCGACGACGCGCGGGCGCCGCCGATCGCGCGCGCGCGGGGTGGATAAACCACCCGCGCGCGCGTCGAGGGGGTCGGGGCTGGGTCGCGACTCCTCGTCCGCGACGAATAGTGTTGAATCGACCGCGAGAAGCGCCGAGACTGACCGAACGCGCGCGCGTGTTTTTCGTGTTGTTTACAGTCGTTCACTGGCCTCACCTCTACCGCGCTCCCCACCAAGGCGGAGCAAACCTTCACCGGTCGCGTCGCGCGCCAAACCGCCACCAAGGCGACTGGCGCGAAGACCGTCGCGGCGATGAAGGGTAAGCAATGCAAGGTTGCCATCAACGGTTTCGGCCGCATCGGCCGCAACTTCTTGCGATGCTGGCACGGACGCGCCAACACCATGCTCGACATCGTCGCCATCAACGACTCGGGCGGAGTGAAGCAAGCGAGCCACTTGGTCAAGTACGACTCCGTCCTCGGCACGTTCGAGGCGGATGTCAAGATCATCGACGACACGCACATCTCCATCGACGGCAAGTCCATCGAGATTGTGTCTTCCCGTGACCCGCTCCAGTTGCCGTGGAAGGCTCTCGGCGTCGACATCGTCATTGAAGGTACCGGCGTCTTCATCGACACCCCGGGCGCCTCCAAGCACTTGACCGCGGGCGCCAAGAAGGTTGTCATCACGGCCCCGGCCAAGGGTGACGACATCCCGACCTACGTCCTCGGTGTCAACGCCGACCAGTACAAGAACACCGACAAGATCGTCTCCAACGCGTCGTGCACGACCAACGGCCTCGCGCCGTTCGTCAAGGTTCTCGACGACCGATTCGGCATCGTCAAGGGTTTGATGACCACCACGCACTCCTACACCGGTGACCAGCGCATTTTGGATGCGTCTCACCGTGACTTGCGCCGCGCTCGCGCCGCCGCCTTGAACATCGTGCCGACCTCCACCGGCGCCGCCAAGGCTGTCGCGCTCGTCTTGCCGCAACTCAAGGGCAAGCTCAACGGCATCGCGCTCCGCGTCCCGACGCCGAACGTGTCCGTCGTCGATCTCGTCATCCAAACCTCCAAGAAGGTCACCGCCGACGAAGTCAACGCCGCGTTCCGTGAAGAAGCCGCCGGCAAGCTCAAGGGTATCCTCGCCGTCGCCGACGAGCCGCTCGTGTCTTGCGATTTCAAGTGCTCCGACGTCTCCACGTCCATCGACGCCGCGCTCACCATGGTCATGGGTGACGACATGTTGAAGGTTGTCGCGTGGTATGACAACGAGTGGGGCTATTCGCAACGCGTAGTGGACTTGGCGGAATTATGCGCAGCAAACTGGGAATGATCAGTTCTGTTCGTTCCCGTTGAGAAGAACGCGATCGCCGCGTCGCGCCGCGCGACGCTCTCGTCGTGGTTTAGTCGCGGAGAATTTCCGCGTTTGGCCGCTCATTCGTATCAGTAATACACTACAGTGAAACACTTTTATCGATCTTGTCCTCGTGCACGCTCGAACCGTCGCTCGAACCGCGCGCTCGATGAATGATGTTGGGTCATATTGACAACGGCTTGATTGAACAACTTTTTCTGGTTCGCGAGACTCGCTATAGGCCTCCTAAATGCTTACTTAGCAATGACTTCCGCGACGGAAGCGGATTCCTTCCAGTTCACTCCCGGAAGAATGAGTCGCTGGTCGACACGATCCTTGTAGGTGATGATTTGCTTCAACAAGCCCTCCAAGAATTCGCCGCGCATCGCGATTGGCTCGAGGCCGAGATCTTGAAGCTTGGAGTTCTTGGCGTTGTAGTAGTGCTCCTCCATCTCCGTGCGCGGGTTGGGCACGGTGATGACCTCTGGATTCAGTCCAACCTTCTTACCGGCTTCCGTGATCATAGCAGCGAGTTCGTTCACGGAGAATTGCTCCGTGAATTGGTTATAAATCTTCATCTCGCCCGGCGGCGCGGGGTTGTCGCACGCGATTTGAATGCAGCGCACGGTGTCTCTGATGTTCAAGAAACCGCGGGTTTGGCCACCCTTACCGTACACGGTCATCGGGTGACCGACGGCCGCTTGGATGCAGAAGCGGTTGAGCGCGGTACCGAAGACGGCGTCGTAGTCGAGGCGGTTCACCAAGTCCGGGTGCATGTCGGTTTCATCCGTGGAGAGACCGTAGACGACGCCTTGGTTCAAGTCGGTGGTGCGAATGCCCCACGCCTTGGTGCAGAACAACATGTTCGCGGAGTCGTGGCACTTGGACAAGTGATAGAAAGAACCACCTTGCTTCGGGTACGGCAACGTGTCGGTGCGGCCGTTGTGGGTGATGGTGATGTAACCTTCTTCGATGTCGATATTCGGGGTGCCGTATTCGCCCATCGTGCCGAGCTTGATGCAGTGGCATTCCGGGGCGAATTCCTTGATGGCGTACAACACGTTGATGGTACCCATGACGTTGTTCGTTTGCGTGAACACGGCGCGGGTGCGGTCCATCATGGAGTACGGCGCGGAGCGCTGCTCACCGAAGTGAACGCACGCCGTCGGCGCAAACTTTTTGAACGCGGCGCCCAAGAATTCGTAGTCGCAGACGTCGCCGACGAAGAGGTCGATGTCGCGGCCGCTGACTTCCTTCCACTTGCGCACGCGCTCGTGGATACCCTTAATCGGAGACAGAGAGTTGAAACCGAGCTGGTCGTCCATAGAACGACGGCACAAGTTGTCGACGATGGAGACCGCGTAGCCGCGCTTGGACAAGTGCAACGCCGTCGCCCAGCCGCAGTAGCCGTCGCCGCCGATGATCATAACGCGTTGACCCTTGCCCGCATCTTCAGCGTCCGCGTCCGGGCGGTGCGCCGCCGTGATGGTGACCGCACCACGCACGCGCGCCGCGCGCGCGTTCGCGAAAGTCGCGCCGTTCGCGCTCTTGCTCAACGCGTTGGCTGCGCTCGCGAAAGTGAATATACCCTTCGTCAGTCGTCCGTTTCGCGTCGCGCGAGACGGCGCCACGTCTTCGGCGCACGGGCGCGCCCGCTCTTCGCGCGCGATCGCCAAAGGTTTCATTCGCGATTTTTCACGATTCTTTGCCTTCGATCGCGCCTTCGCGCGCGCCCAGTCGCCCCTCCGCCGTCGCGCGCTCGCGTCCTCGAGGAATAAACCATCTTTATCCAGTCCACGGTCCATCGCGTCGCGGGCTTTCGCGTCGCGCGTCGCGCGTCTTCGCTTTCGTCGCGCACCTCCGAAGGATCCACGACGGGCGCTCAGCGCCGCACCGTTCGTCGCGCCTGCTCGTCGGCGTCGGGCGTCATCGGTCAGTCGACGTTCGCGTCGTCCGAAAAGCGCATCGGGCCGACGTCGGCGTCGCGCGCCTCGGTCGCGCGCGCGTCGCCGTCGCCCGGTGCTCGCACCTCGCGCGGTGGTGCGCGCGTTCGTTCGCTTCGTCGCGCTCGCGGTGTTGAGCACCATCGGTCGCGCGCACGCGAAAGTCATCGCGCTCATCGTCGCGTGATCTCGCGCGAGTTGTGACGTCGAGCGCAGTCGACGCCGCGTCCGTTCGGGTTTTTTTTCATCCAACTGTTTGCTCGACGGACGCGAGACGACGTCAAACGCGAGATCGGACGAGGACGAGGACGCGCGCGCGACTCGCGAGCGTGGTGTGCGTGTCTATCACGAAAAAATCTACTCGGAATCGCCGCGCGCGGCGCGGAGGGCGTCGCGAATCAACGGCGAGGCGACGTCGCGCGCGAGCGCGTACGGCGCCCGCTTGCTCGGCCACACGTCGCGAACCATCTCGTCGAAATCTATCCAGCGCAAGCGATCGAACTCGCGACTTTCGCCGTTTTCGCCCGCTAAATTCACCGCCGGGTGCGTCGTGGGGTCGGCGTCGCAGTCCACGCCCGGCCAGTGAAAGAGCGCGAACTCGAGTCTCTGTCCCGCGAGTCCGCGCTCGGCGAGCCACGTGTTTTCTTCCACGCGATAGCAGTACCCATCGCTCTCCGGCAGCGCCCCGATCAATCGCACGACACCGCTCGAGCTCGGCGTCGTCGCGTCCATCGCGCGCACGCCCGTCTCCTCGAACAGTTCTCGCGCCGCCGCGTCCTCGACGCGTTCGCCCGCCTCGACGCCGCCCTGCGGCGCGTTCCACGACCCCGCTCGATCGCTCCTCTCGCCGCACAGAATCTCGCCTCGATCGTTGAACACGAGCGCGGCGGCGCACCTTCGGTATTTTTCCCCGTTCACCGTCACCGAGCGCGCGTCGGGGTACGGCTTCGCCTTCGCCTTCGCCTTCGCCTTCGCCTTCGTCCTCTTCGCCTTTGCCGTCTCGGTCGTCGTCGTCTCGGTCGTCTTCGCGCGCGCGCCGGTCGCGCCCTTGCGCTTGCCCCGGTCAGCGCTCGCGAGCGTCATGACGGCGCGACGGCCCGCGACGCGCGCGACGCGCGCTCGAGTCGACATGCACCGCGCGCGCGCGTGCGGCGAATCGAATTGGCGCGCGCGGGGACGCGATTGGCCGGCGCGACGCGATTCGCCGCACACGACGACGCGCCGACGCGCGACGATCGCGCGAGGAGCTCGGGCGCGCGTGTCGCGTTTCCACGGTCCCGACGAAGGCGATGACGCGAGTCGAACGCGCGCGAAACGGACGACGAACGACGACGACGACGACGATCAAGATGATGCTCGTCGTCGCGCTGGGCGCGCTGGCGTGCGCGTTCGTCGCGACGCCGGTGCTCGCGGAAAAGCGCGCGCCGAAAGTCACCGATAAGGTGTTCTTCGACGTGACGATCGACGGTGAACCCGCGGGGCGAATCGTCATGGGGCTGTACGGGAAGACGGTGCCGAAGACGGCGGAAAACTTCAAGCAACTCGCGACGGGGGAGAACGGATTCGGGTACAAAGGCTCGGGATTCCATCGAGTGATCAAGAACTTTATGATTCAGGGTGGTGATTTCACCAATCACGACGGCACCGGGGGGAAGTCGATCTACGGCGCGCGATTCCCGGATGAAAACTTCAAGCTCAAGCACGAGGGGCCGGGGACGCTGTCCATGGCCAACGCCGGGCCGGACACGAACGGGTCGCAGTTTTTCATCTGCACCGTCAAGACGAGCTGGCTGGACGGCCGACACACCGTCTTCGGGCGCGTGCTCGAGGGCATGGACGTCGTGACGGCGATCGAAAACCTCGAGGGGACGCCGCCGCAAAAGCCGGTGCTGATTGCCGACTCGGGCGTCTTACCGATGGACGCCGAACTTTAAATCGACGCGTCACTTTAATTATCTATGCGCGCGCGCGTGCATACGTTGTCAATGCTGCTAAAATAAAATTACATTCGCTCGATCTAATCGTCGCGATTGATCGTCGCGAGCATCGCCTCGACGTCGGCGTGTGTCTCCGGAACGACGACGCCGAATTCCTCGGCGACGACTTGTTCTATCACGTTCGATACAGAAGCCAGGAGTCGTGGAAAGTCGGCGCTGGAACCACCGCGTGCGATGATGGCTGACTTGATTCTTTCCTCCGCCAAACGCGCGCGAAGACGCAGGGCGAAAAATTCTCGCGACGTCTCCCAGGGGATGACAGCCTTGATCGCCTTCTTGTGCAGCATCACGCCCGGAGTGTCGTGCAAAGCGGCAAAGTGCACGGCGAGCTGTTTGAATGTCGGCATGAGTGCTTTTTTCTTCGCCTCGTCTTCGTGCGAGTCACCGATGCCTCCGGGAATCGTGCGCTTCATCGTCGACAGCAAATCTTGACGCCTGAATTTGATATCGACGATGCCCTCGGGCTCGAGGACGCCGCCCTTGGCGCCTTCGGCGGCGTAGAATTCCATTTGCTCCGGATTGATGGAGCTGTCGATGACCACCCAAGCGCCTCCGCGAAGTTCTCCGCCTTGAGGAATGTACACAAACACCGGCTGTTTGTACTCGCGAAGCGCGTCGACGATGTAGGCGCCGTACTTTAAAACTTCGCCGTACATATCTCGCAAACCGCCGGCGAAACCGCGCCAGTTGGCAAAGATTATGAGAGGTAGTCCTTCGCGATTCATGTCGCCGATCGCTTGCGCGGTTTTGAACGCGCTGTCGGGGAACCAGACTTGACCAGCTTGAGACTCTTCCGCGATTTGTGCGCTCGCAAACGCCGGATCTGCGGGAATCGTCTTGTCCACGGTTCGCGTCTCCACGGCGACGGCGCCGATGGGCACGCCGCCGAGACGCGCGCGACCTGTGATGACAGTTCGTCCCCAGTCGGGCATGACTTCCATGAACGAATCAGTGTCGAAGAATGAGTGCAGTAGCTCACGTGGATCGTGCGGAGAGGAAGGAGGATTGAACGTCACGTAACGTCGCACCGGATCGACGCACGGGACGCAGGGGAGCGGCGCGCCGCGCCGGCTGGGTACGTATGACAACCATTGAAGAATATTCTTCACACCGTGCACGTCATCGGGTACGGTAAGATGAGATACCCCGTTGGCGCCCATGACTTTAGGACCGCCTATTTGCGAGTTGCTCGTGTAAACTTCGCGACCGAGCACCTTATTCAATGCGCTCGCGCCGGTTAAAATCAACGGCGCGTCGACGTGCTGAACCACACGTTGGCATAGACGAGAGCAATACGCACCGATACCGACGCTCCTACCGGTGACGTAGGCCATCGTCACTGTGTGTTTGTACGCACGACTCGTCGCCGCGGCAATCTCACCGGATCCTTGTAAGCACTCGACGCTCTGTCCTCCGCACACATCCGTCAGCGCGTAATGAATCTCGTCGCGGTAAACGATTCGCTTCGCCTTGACCCGACCCTTCGCGGACAAGATCTCGTAGTCATCTTCGCTGAGGTAAATGTACTTGAAACCTTTAGAGACGTCATCATCGTCGACCCACTTCACTCTGAACGCCGCCTTGACGGCTTCGTCGAGACCGATGCGCGCGCCACTATTGGAGCTGATGTAAACGCACGGCAAACCTTCAGCCACAGCGAGATCAAACGCGGCGCGGTAGACACTGTCTTCCGGCGGAGACAAAGAACCGGACATGTGCGTGATATCATTCGCAACGAGAATGATTTCACGTCCTTTCGGATACTCTGTTGTCGCCAACTTGACGCGCCAGCAAACCATGCCAACTTCGTTCAGCCCTGGCGCACGATCGCTGCAAACGAGCGCTCGCGTCCTTGGGTCAAAGATGAGCTCCATGAGATCGATGATGTCGCCTACGCCAGGGTTGATTTCGGCAAGGACATTCGCAAATATTTCTGGAATGTCGTATACGTACGTCGAGGACAAGTTTTGGCACGCCATTCGCTTGCGCTGAATCTTGTTCAACAGAGGGTGCACGTCACGCGCGGCGCAATCCAGCGTCTTCGTGATTTTAAATCGTAAGCCACTGGTGTTCATCGCGATGACTGAACCCGTGCCGACGCGCACTTCGACACATGCAACCTTCAACCGCTTCAAATCGTTGAACGCAGTGTGAATGAACGAAGCTATCGCCGCTTCAACGCTCGGCAAATCGTCCTCGGCGTCGGCGCCGACGAGATTAATGAAGACGTGGTTCGCGGCAGTGCGATGACGACCCACCGCAAGCTCAAGAGAGCCGAGAACATCAGCGAACACGCTATCATCGTGCACGCCGCTCGAACTACCACCTATCGTCGTTCGAGCCAACTCTGAGTCCATGGTCACACTTCCCAAAGCTGTGCGGCGCGGCGTTCCTTCAGACGGGCTGTTTTCAAACAGCAAGTCCTTGTTGTAAACCGCTGCTCGCAAAAACACGCGACGATCGCGCTGGGGTTGCTTGTGCCCAGGCTTGACATTCGGTTCCTCAGCGAGAAATACACCGACAGTGTACTCAGACGGTGTCACAAAATTCGTGTGACGATGATGGGAACGAGAGCTCAAAACGCCTACGCACTCGACCCGGAAGAGTGCGAGCCGTTCGACCTCCATCTGATCGGCAATGTGAGGCCAAAACCCACGTGCGGTCGACATTTCACAAAAACCTTCGACTGTGGAATCTTCAGAAGTACGCTTAAACGCGAAATGATGCGGCTTGGCGTCGAGCGCCAGCAACGTGACCACGACGTATTCGAGGCCTTCGCACTTGAGGGCACCAGCCAGGTACTGTCCAGTCACAAAAGCCTCCGCGGCGGCTCGAATATCGGTGTCGTTCCTACCCACAAGTCTATGATACGAGATGATGAAGTGCAACTTCTTCGGTTTGTTCGCCGTCGCATCGGGAAGCGCCGCCACCGCGTGTCCAAGAGATGGGGCAAAGAGATGAATGGTGTCGTCGAGCCAGACTCGCATGACTTCTGGTTCGCATGCGCACGGTTCGGGCTGAGCGTTCGGAATCATGTACGTATCTACGCCAGTCGCGCCGAATAGAGTCTCAATCGCTGTAGTTCGCGACGTTTCGGACGTACTGTCGAACAAGCTCTCCCAAGTGTGCGCGTCCAAAATCTCATCCGTGGCTTCGTCGATGTTGCTGTACGACTGATACCGTGTGATGGAGTTGTGCCGATCGAGGTAAATGTTACCGACGTATCTCTTGAACGAAGGATTGCTGTCCGACGCCTCGTTGTCACTCGCAGCGTTACTCATGAGATCTGACTCGCTACCGGCACTCGTCTTTGACAGAGACGCCGAGCGCTTCTTGCGCTTGGCGTCGTCAAGGGAAATTTGCGCGAAGGCAGAAAAGGACTCGTCGCGAGACATGCGGTTGGCCCGAGAAGCCGCAGCCATGCGTTCGCGTCTCGACTTACGTGTCATCTCTTGCTTACGCACGATGATTTCGCGCGCTGTCTGGGAAACCAATTCGTAGTCGCGCCCAGAAAGATTCATACAACGCACCACGGCGGCGTTGCACGACGGTATGTCGATCATATCGTGCAACGAAATTTGTTCGAGGATCTTCAAAACCAAATCCGATCTACGCTTGAGTTTGGCGTTTGCATGTGCATACTTTGCGACGACTGAAACATCGTTGCGGTAGCGATCGCGTAAGAACATGATGGCGTCCTCGGTCGACGCGCAGCTCGAGAAGGGCTCTTCCGTGTCCAAGAACGATTCCAAGTATCGCGTCAACACGCGCGCCCTACTCTGCGCCAATCCGCCGTCATGACGTTCGCAAAATGCCGCTAGCGGTGCAAAGTCAGCGCCGTACTCGTTGATCAAGGCTCTAACGCGCATGACCGCAGCAGATACGGCGTCTGTCGTGTTTTCTCCATTCGCCTCGCCGACGATGGACGCCGACATCGCTTCGGCGATCTCGCGCAGCTCGAGTCGCGCCGACGGACGAGCACGCGAAATCACGGCTTCTCGCGACTCCATAAAATCATCCACGACGAGTGGTAGCGTGCCGAGCACGTCAAATAACACTTCGGTCGGATCACCATTGTAATCGTAACCAGCCAAAATTTGGTCGACACCAGTGCTTGTGCGCGAGAATCGAACCAGCGGAGAGTCATCCGGTAACATGCCTGTTAACGAACGCGTGTGCATTTTCGTAAACTCTCCCGTGAACGGCGCACACCTACGCACACCGGTAGCGTCTTCGACGGCAACATCACACAAAACATCGCCTGCTTCTAAAATCGCGCCTACACGCGCCACGTGCCGAATCGTCCCCGTGCTCGTCGCAATCAGAGGCATCACCGTCTTCATAACCTCGATCTCGCAGTAAGGTTGATTGGATTCCACGCGCTCGCCATCGCAAATCAAGTACTTGAGCAGTTTTCCAGGACCTTGGGCGATGAGCTTGGTGGCGTCAAAATCATCGGGGAAGAAACACGGCAACCCGTTGACGTGAATCTTCATTCCAACTTTCGTTTCCTCGGGGTGGACCAAGTACGCGCGACCGTCCAAGAGCACCTTCAAAGCGCCGTCTTGCAACACAAGAACTTCGGCTTCGATGAGACCTCCGTTTATGTGAAGATAAAACAGCTTCTCACTCCCCATGGTTACGCGCAAGTTATACTTGATGTCGTTGTAAATCAGCTCAAAGTTGTGTTCGCTGAGATTCGTCATCCACGTCTCAGGCGGGACGCCTCGATTCAGATACGAGGCGACTTCGGCCTCGAGTTTTTGATGCCTCGTCGATGATCTAAGCACAGCCCCACACGCGACTACGATGTGCTCGTGCAACGTCTCTGCTCTGTCGCTCGCCGCGATAAGACCATCCAGCCAAGCGGTGTCGTGTTCGTCGGCTAAGAATTCTGGCTTCTCCAACAACTTCCCCAAGTACTTTTTGTTGCAGTGAATCTCCCCGCGGACGCTTAACTCGCTCAGCGCGTGCGTGAGTAAAGTGATGGCTTCCGCCCGACTTGGCTTGAAAGCGAAGATGTGTCCAAACTGCGAGTCGGCGAATTGATGAACTCCGCCCGAGGTGCCGACGGAAAATGATCCATTCACGCCCGGGAGCGAACGGAAATGAAGCTCGTGAATGGCACCAGACGTAGGCTTGAAACCGCTGTCGGGATCTTCAGCGGTGATTCTTCCCGCCACGCAATGACCGAGCGGCGGAATCGGCGTAGTGTTATCGAAATCGATAGAAGAAACCCCGCGTACGTCGCTTTGCTGGAAGAATCGACGGACGTCCGGAATCTTGTTCAACGGTATCCCCATCGCGAGCTGCAGCTGTACTGCGGGCAAGTTCACCCCAGTTATCTGCTCTGTCACTGGATGTTCCACTTGTAGACGAGGATTGACTTCGAGAAACGAGTATTCGCCAGTCTTGATGTTGTACAAGTACTCCACGGTACCGACGCCACAGTAGCCAACCTTTTTCGCCAGTCGCACGGCGCCGCGCTCGAGCTCTTCACACAATGCCCTCGGCGCCACGGTGATTGGACCTTCTTCAATGATCTTTTGATGTCGGCGCTGAACGGAACAGTCACGACCATACAGCGCGATCGCTTGACCGTGCGCGTCGGCAACCATTTGAACTTCTAAATGTCTTGAATCCACGCTAAGCTTTTGGATGAAAATCGGCGAACCCGGGACTTCGGCCTGGACCTGGGCGAAACCAGTTTTGAGTTCCTCGATCGAGTTCACCTTGCGAATACCTTTCCCACCACCCCCTTCCGAAGCCTTGATCATGACCGGAAAACCAATCTTTCCCACTCGCTGCACCGCGTCGGCGACGTCTGTGAGCGTCGCTTGCTTCAAGACGTCCTCCGGAATGCTCGTGCCGGGTACCGTGAGACCGCTACCAGACCAAGGGATGACATTCACGTCACACGATTGCGCGAGGATGTTCGCACAAATCTTGTCTCCAACGGCGTCCATGGCAGATGCTGGTGGACCCAAAAATGCAATATCGTGATACGCCAACTGCGACGGCAGCTGCGGATTTTCGCTCGCGTGTCCCCAACCCGGCCACACCGCGTCTGCGCCGCACGTTCGCGCCACTTTGACGATCAAATCCACGTTTGCGTAATTGTTTCTATTGCTCCCCCCCTCCACGGTGATGAATTCATCGGCTAACCGGATGTATCTATGTTTAGAATGGGACGTCGTTATTATCCGAGCCTGTCAGTCTCGTCGAAACGCGAAAACGCTTCGAGCGCGAATTCGCCGCCGACGATCGCGAGATGAGCGCAAATCACGCGACGTTCGCATCGCACGCACTCTGCATTCGCCGCTAAATCGTCTGGCGTCGCCATGCACACCAAATGCAAAACTTCGTGCGACTTGAACGTCTCGTACGCCCACAGACGCATCGACCGAATCGCCTTCACCGCGCCCACTGCGTGTCGAAAAATTCGCACTCGCGTCAGTCATTATCGCGCGCGCGCTTCACTTTTACGATTTCGCGCGCGCCATCTCCCACGACCGCGTCGTCGGCGACGAAATTCGTCTCGAACGCGTCGGACCCTCGTCGGGACGAGCGTTACGACGACTCGGATAACGACGTCCCCGTCGCGCCTTCGTCGGCGCCGCGCGCGTCGCGCGCGCGTCGCGCATCACGCACATCCATTATTCGCGATTAAAACCTTCCGTATCGATCGCACGCCTCCCCGCGAGAGGACGTACGCCTCGTACGCCGCGTCGAGGTCCTCGCGCGGACTCGCGCGCACGAGACCTCGGTCCATCGAACGTCGCGGCAGCCGCTCGCGCGCGGCGCCGTCGTCCGCGTCGCGCATCTCGCGCGCGGCGCTCGTTCGCGCTCGTTCGCGCGCGCGATCGCCGTCGACGGCCGTCGTCGACGCGTCGCGCTGTGTCGGACGACGCGCGCGGCGTGGGAGACCGCGAGACATGACAGGAGGGACGCGAAACACCCGGGAGGATCGCCGCCCGTTCGAACGCCCCGACCGACCGAAAGGACGCCGCTCGTCGACACACGACGACGCTGTCCGGTCGACGAACGAACGAGGACGCGCGCGACGAACGAACGCGCGCGATCGAAGCGCGCCGATCACGAATACGCGTCGGATTCGCGCGTCGCGCGACGCACGATCGAGCCGTCGACGCGCGTCGCGACGCGAAAGCTTTCCCGCCAAAAGGACAAATCTTATTCCGCGGACATCGCGCGCGTGATTCCCTCGCGTCTCGCGGCGTCGCGAGCGTGCGATGGCGACTGAAACCGCGTTAGCGAAGGGACAAAGCCGCGTGTTGAGCAAACCGTCGTCGCCGCGATCGAACGATGGAAGAGACAACGCGAACGACGACTTAATCATTCGCACCGGCGAAGAGCTCGGCGAGCGCGTCGGGTCGGCGGCGAACGCCACGACGACTGGGCACCATCACAAAGGGCACCATCCGAGGGATGACGAAGACATGTCGGATGAGAGTACGACGTACACTGTGCTCGACTCTCTCGGATCCGGTACGTTCGGGCAAGTCGTCGCCGCGGCGTCTAGCGCCGACGGTCAGACGAGAGCTCTCAAGGTGATTAAGAATCACCCCGCGTATTTTCACCAAGCGCACGTCGAAATCGGCATCTTACGAACGTTGAACACAAAGTGCGGCGATCGACCGTCGGGGTCGGTGATCGTGGACTTGATGGATTACTTTGTCTGCCACAACCACCTCTGTCTGGTTTTTGAGCTGTTGGGAATGAACCTCTACGAGCTGCTGAGGAAGAACAAGTTTAAAGGATTACATCTCGGGGCGATTCGTGGGATGATGAAACAATTGCTCGGCGCTTTGGATTTGCTCAGAGACGCCCACGTGGTCCACTGCGACATCAAGCCCGAGAACATTTTGTTGTGCCGCGACGACTCGTTTCAAGTCAAACTAGTTGATTTCGGCAGCGCGTGTTTTCAAAACAGGACGGTGTATCAGTACATCCAAAGTCGTTTCTACCGCTCGCCGGAAGTGTTTTTGGGGATGTCGTATGGAATGCCCATCGATATGTGGTCTCTAGGGTGCGTCGCCGCGGAATTGTTTTTAGGCTTACCGATCTTTCCGGGTTCGAGCGAGTATGACTTGCTGAGCCGCATTTGCGAAACGATAGGAACGCCCCCGGCGGACATGCTCGCCAAGGCGCCGAACACCAACAAGTTTTTCACGCGAGTAGATATCGGGTTCGACGAGAGCTCGTCTTCGTTGGCGTCTTCTTCCGGCGGTGGTACGTCGCGATACAAGCTTCTCTCGCTACGAGAATTCGAGGCGCGCTCTGGCAGGCGCGCGGCGATGGGGAAAAAGTATTTCAAGTACACTGAGTTTTCGGACATCATAGCGAGTATACCGTACCAGTCATCCAAAGTGGATCCTAACGACCACGCCGCCGTAGACGCGGAGAAGAAAGCTCGAATGGTCGAGCGTTCGGCGTTCTACGATTTACTCACCGGCATGATGGAGATCGATCCCGCGGTGCGCTGGACGCCGGCGCAGGCGTTGAAACATCCGTTCATAACGGGCGAGCCATTCGACGAGCCGTTTGCGCCGAAGCCAATTCCTGAGCGCACGACACCAGAAGAGCGCGAAGAGTTGCAGCGCGTGGCGGCGAAGGAAGCGGCCAAGATTTCTTCGGGCGAGCCAGTCAAGAAGAAGAAGAAGCCCATCCCGCGCGACGTTCCGCCGATGGCCGACGTCGTGCCGCCGACGCCGCCGGCGATTCCAGTCGGTGGTTTGGCCGCCGCTTTCGCCGCAAGTTCTGCGTCTGGATCAGCACCGCCGATACAACCAATCACGCCGAATGTTGTCAATCCCGTCGTCGCCGAAGCGTTCAACGGAGCGATGCTGCAAGCGCAAGCGGCGGCGCACGCGCACGCCGCCGCGGCCATCGCGGCGATGTCTCCCGGAAGCATCCCGATGTCGCCGGGCGGTGGACTTGGCGGTGGTTATCCACCTTTCGTCGTCGGTTCATCCGGAGGGTCGTTCAATTCGCCCTCGTCCTTGCTGTCCGGCTCCTTCATTGGTTCGCCGCACGCCACGAACAGCGCGGCGATGCACCCGCTTCACTTTGGCGTCTCGCCGCCGACACACCAATTGTCGAGTATGGGTTTGTCGACATCACACGCGGCACGCGCGGCACAGGCAGCGGCAGCGGTGCAGCTCCCGCCTGCAAGTCCACTCGGCCCGCGCGGCGTGGCTTTCGCGCGCGGTATGGACGCTCGTCACGCCAAGCCGGGGACGTCCTTCCACGGCGTGGGCGGCGGGATGTGGAGCGCTTCAGCGTCGGCGTCGGCGTCGCGCGATAGTTTGAAAACGCTTCAAACAGTACACGAGTCCATGATCTCGCCACCGGTTGCATCGCCGAGTCCGATCGACGACGATCACGCAGAGGGCGCGGATTGGGATCCGACGTTCGGCGAGATGGACGATTTAGAGATGGAAGACGCGCCGACGAAGAAACAGGCGAACTCGACGACGACGATAGCGATGCCCACGCGTCAAGCGATACCACCTGTCGTCAACTCACTCTCCAGCGTAGCCGCCGCGTTTTCCGTCGGGAGCGCACCGAATTTTGCGAGCGCGAGTCAGTTCAGCGTCTCGCCAAACTCAGCGTTTGCGACGAATCAAACCAAACCGACGCGACAAAAGTCTAGCAAGGACAAAGCACCGGCGAGCGACGAGGACGGCAAAACCTAGATGCAGCATACAACGACATTGTAGATTACAGCAACACTTCTAGCGAGCGCGTGGCCAACTAACTTCGAAACACTACGACCCCTTGTCCACCTCTTC
>Ga0206682_10000543_pt1 | contig 41080 bp, 64 predicted proteins | sample M240m12015metaG_FD_155444 | JGI IMG/M metagenome (GOLD analysis project Ga0206682, IMG submission 155444) | Ammonia-oxidizing marine archaeal communities from Monterey Bay, California, United States - M2 40m 12015 | ecosystem: Environmental > Aquatic > Marine > Intertidal zone | place: USA...
CGAAAGACATGCTAATCATTCGGCTTGTAGGTCCGTCTACGCCAACATCAGCACTGTTTATTTTTACTTTAGGGAACTGGAATGTGTAAGCGTTAGAACCTGTAGGATCGTTAACTGATACTTCAATCTCTGTCTCTGTCTCATTAAGGAAACGGTTAATTAATGCCGCATCTTCAAAGTAAGCTGTTAGTGTACCTTCAACTTCTGCTCTACCATACTCTAATGATGGTGCGCTATCATCTCCGATTACGAAGGTAGGTGCGAAGGAATTAGTTAGTGTGAAGTCTAGTGCAGTTACGATAGCTACGTTAGAGGCTCCACCTACGTTACCAATACCAATGTCACCTGAGTAAGCATCAAATGGTGCGGCTCCAGAAGCGTCATCTTGTGTCTTCTCTGTAGCACTCATAGTCATGTTCTTACCTACCATACCGAAAGTAGTAGCTACCATCTGGTTAGGTGCGAGGGAAATAGCCATAGTAGAAACTGAGCAACCTGAGAATAGTCTAGCTTGGTCAATGTCTGCGGCATAATCTTCTATAGATAAGAACTTAGGTGCAACACCTACTTTAAGTACGTTAGTTGCCCAAGAACTCAACATAGCTGATTCTAGTAGTTCGTCGTAGTCACCGTCTCTCAGGTCTACAACGATGTCTCCACCTACTTGTCTGTTGCCGTGACGATCTACACGAGGCATACGGTCAGCTTGGATGTCGTTACCAGCTACACGATCTTTAGTTAAGTTTAAAGAGTGTGTGCTGAAAGGAAGGTTAGTAAAGTTGCCAGCAGGTGTCGTACCGAAAGTGCTTTCGACTATGTAAGACAGGCTGGAGCGTGAACCCTGTGCAAAGGCCATGATGTATTCTCCTAGTTATTTATAAATGTACCATCCGATATTAATCGGAACATAGTACCAAGGGCTGTCAATCAAACCTTGTTGCCGTTCAGCATATTCGATTGATAATTTAATTGTTTCTGATTGTGCGTTAGTAAACGATATGTCAGTTGTAGCTGAAAATGCGTCTATAACTTTATTAACGTAGTCGTCTGCGGTTGACGGGCCATTACCTTCTGGTGCAAATACTGTAACAGCAAAAACACCTTGATACCTGAGTTGAGGATTTAAGCCTCTTACAGCAGGTCTATTTAACGTAGGAAGGTATTGTACCCTAATAAAGCTAGTACCTGTTGTCGGTTCAAATGCTACGTTCTCATAAGCAATATCTGGTAGGTTAGCCGTGTTTGAGATATGTGTCTCAAGTGCGGCACGTATGTCACTGTGTATACTAGCCATAAATATTCCTTATCTGTGCGAACACTTTATATCCAGCTTTTCTCCATTTAGGTCCACCATTTTCTACGTCTCTAGCGTGAGGAGAACCATTAGTAAATACAATAGTACTCTTAGTATCGAAGTCAGTTATCTTGGCTATATCAGAGTTTAGATTGTTTAAACCATCTTGCCTCTTAGTTTCTGGATTTTGACCTTTAGGTCTGTTGTCTGAAGATTTACCTCTTGGCCTACCTGCACCGACAGAAAACGAGAACGAGGTAACATAAGCTCCAGTATCTACAGGAGATAAGTTTGTAGCAGTCCTAGCTATACTGTGTAATCTCTCTTTAACACCTTCTTCAATAAGATCGTCTATCTTTCTCATCTTCTTTGATATAGGCTTGTTTACTTTAATGCGAGACTTCATATCCTACTCCTGTACATCACATATGTAACACATAGCGACACCGTTAGAGAATATAGATATTGCTCTTGTTACTTTAACTGTATCTCCGTTACCTATGATTAAGTCATCAGGAAAAGGGTCTATGCTTGCACCAAGATAAGGAACTACACATTTACGTGAACCCCTTATAACTTCCTCAGGGTTAGCACTAGAGTAGTCATAGAAGTAACCAGTAAAACTGTAGTCAGTTGTAGATGAACCTACTACAGAACCTGTAGATGGGTTATAGCTACCCCCCGTAGTAATTTTACGTAGTGTTAGTGTTTCACCAAAGTCTTCAACTAACTTGAGTAAGTCAAATGCTCTAAAAGACATATGTTACTCCTCTATTCGTATTCGGGTGTTTGATAACTAGGTGGGTTCTTAAATCTATCTCTTCTGAAAGAGCCTTCAATGCGGTTAGTGTTTTGTCTTACAGCTTCTACTGTACTCTTAGTAATGCCACCAGCTAGTACCCCTACCGAAGCACCTGAGGTCTTACCTTGGTACTCTAAGTTATCTGCTAGTGAGTTGTAGTGTGTAACTAAATCAGAGTAGTCAGCTTTTAAAGCTCCACTAAGTTCTGTGTTTACTTTTCTAGAATACTTAGATGCTATAGCTCTAGCAACCCAAGCTCCAGAGTAGTATACATTGTCGCCATTCTCCCCTAGAGAGAAAGTAACCTCTTCGTTTTGTACTTGCTGGTCAGTCGTGTCAGTATCACCAACCAATAGTCGTACTGTATTGAGACGACCAGAAGCCGTAGTTGTGTTTAGATCCGTTGGATCGTAAGACCAAGCCATTTAGTCGTCCCCTTTGTTTATTATTCTCCGAGAATATTATCTCTTATTTTATAGTAGTCTTCTGTAACCCAACGGTTGTTATTTAAGAACCGACGAATAAGACCTCGTTGCTTATCATCTATCTTTGACTTCTTGCACTTCTTAGTGTTAAACTCTGCTGTGCTAGAGGTTCTACTCTTAACTTCACTGTTGAGTAAGTTCACAAGTGTTTCAAGTTGCTTACCAGAGAACTCTGATAGTCTATCTCCGACCTTGTTCTGAACTACTAATTCTTCATTGTGGTACAAATAACCAGAAGCATATAGTATTGCAACTTTATCTTGATGCAAACCTCGCTCTAACCAATTAAAATGATCTCCACGTTTCCAATCTCGATTGTCTGCGCTAACAGGCATTTTTATAAAGACAGGCCAATCTACCTGCCATCCCAAATATGATGGGTGCATAGGACTACTCCGTTATAAGGATATTATTATGTTCTTTTATTATTTGGGTGCAACCCCAAGCACCTAAGCTCAGGGTTCACCAGTATTTTATATGTATTAAGCGATTACTGCTTCGAAGAAGTAACCCAAGTCAGCACCGACGACTTTCATGTCGTATGCCATTTTAACTTGGATATGTTCTGCAACTTGCTGACGCTTAAGAGCATCGTCTGAGAAAGATTCTACAGTAACACCTAAGTTGTTTACACTTGGGATATTGTTCCAAGCGAATGTTAAACCAGCCGCAGGTGTCATAAGACCTGATGAGCGTGGTGTGTGTACTAGTAGAGCGTTCTTACCACCGATAAATGCATTGCTTTCAGCAACACCTTCTACAGAACCGTTCTTCACAGCTTCCATTACGTAGAAGTTTTCTACTTCGAAGATCTCAGCTAGTTTAGCGTCTGTAATCAAAGCAGTGTTTGTTACAGTTGCTCCACCGTTTAAGCGAGCTAAGATGTCTGGGTGGTTAATTAATACGTCACGTACTTCTTTACCTACAACCATTGTGTTTGGCTTAAATCCACCAGACTTAAGTTGCATTGTGCGACGACCCGTAGTTACATCTGAGATAGGTGTAGAGTTCGTGTAGTCTGACCACAAGTTAGATGGAGTAACATCTGTTGTCCAAACACCAGCGTTAAAGAATGTTGAAGCGAAACGCTCCTCACGGTCTATTAACAGACGGTTTGTCAATGTCTCTGCACCAGCAGAACGTATTTCTAACATTGAGTCTTCGTTAGCAAGTGTTTGCTCGTCGAAGTCCATGCCTAAACCATAAACGTCAGCGTAGTAAGCGGCACTTGAAAGAGCCATCCCAATACGGTTAACTTCTGTACGTGGTGCTAATTTCTTAACATCACCTGTACGGTTCATGTTCGCACGGTCATAGATGTAGTATTTATCAGACTGAGATTGTACGCCCACTGTTGGGAATACCTTGTCAGCGATAAAGTTTGTTTGTTCTTGTACATAAGCAAGCGTTAAGTTAGATAACGGCTGATCTATATGTACTGAAGAGGGAGTTAATAATGGCATTATGTTATTCCTTTAAAATGCTGATTTAGGCCGCTAAGTTGCCACCTTGGATCATTTCTATTTCGATGATTTGTCCATCTACACCAGCTTCACGGGCATAGCCTAAGATAACGTCACCAGTTGCGGCTGTTAAAGCATCACCAGAAGCATCTGTTTGTACAGCGGCTCCAGCGGCAATAGTACCACCAGCAGTTACCATGACTGAACCAGAAACGGTTACAGTTACAGCTTTACCAGCACCTGCGCCTACGATGCAAACACCGATAGCGTTCTCGCCAGCAGAATCAGCTAGGTCTACTTGACCATCTGACTCAAGAGTTACGAATTTGAATTGTGCTGAAGATAAATCTTCCCCAGCGATGAAAGTACGGTTGTCACGAGACTGCATTACCGCCATGATTATTCCCCTTTGTAGGTTTTGTTAATAAGTGACTTACCTTCGTCAGTCTTCGCTACAACAGCGTAAGCCTTTGCGTATTCACTTTTCTTTAGTTGGTTGTCGTCCATGTAGGACTTTACAAGACTATCTAGTTTGTCTGAAGATGAGGCGAACTCACCGTCTACATCTGACTTACCAAATTCTTCCATAGATGCGCCAATAGATGCGTCACACGCCTTTAGTGCTTCCATGATTTTTTCTTCTTCTGCGAACTTCTCTACTAGAGACTTAGCTACAGCTAAATCAAAGTTTGGTAGAGCTTCTTCAGCACTCTTAGTTAAAGCAACGTCAGCTTTTTCTAGAGCCGCCGCTTCAAGTGCTTTTAGGACTGGAGCAGGGATGTCAGATTTAACTACCATCTCACCTTCTATGTCCATCATTTCTACTTCAGCTTTCTTTTCGATTGCTTCAGCAGTTATAACGTAGCCGTTGTCTATAAGACCTTTACGAAGTGTTTCATTTTCAGCCTTGAGAGTTTCTATCTCAGCTTCTAGAGGATTAACCTCTTCTGCTTCTGATTTCTCAGCAACTTCTTCTGTAACTTCTTCAGCTTTTTCCATGTCATATCCAAGGGCTTTCATCGCATCTGCGCGACCACAACCTTTGTCTTTCATGTAAGCGGCTACTTTGGTTTCCATTTCTTCATTCATTTTATTAATACCTTCAAAGGAATTGTCACGCTTGAAGAGGCTAACCATTGCCTGTGCATTGGCTGGACGATCCACTAGGGAAAGTTCTTCAAGGTGCAAGTTTTTTAGGAGATTAGGCAAGTTAGATTTCCTCCTTAATAGCACGTCCACCTATAGAGAACGCGGCGAGTTCACCAGACTTCACCATTGCCCAGACATCATCATCGAATACTTTGTAAGCGACAACCCATCCTTCACGGTCAGACTGGATACCTAGAGAATCACCTATTTCTTTAGTGATTGGGAGTGAGTGTACAACGACACCTACTTGATCCCCAGTGTGCATAGCCTTGCCGACTCGCACATGCTCCATAAATTCATTAACAGCTTTCACAAGAGTGTCAGCCTCTATTACATCACCTTGTCGATCTACTACAGCGTCACCCTTTTCGGTTACTACTGAAGCCCAACCATAGACTAATCGTTGTTCGTCGTCAGTCTTAAGGATCTTACCTTCAATATCCGCTTTAGTCATATCACCCACCGATGTATTTGATTGCCACATACGACAAGACCAATAACCTGCCGTTGTTTTATCTTTCTTTGTATCACAACTGTGTCTAGCTCGAAAGTTAGCTCTAGCTTTAGGATCGTCTCGACGAATTTCCATGTTAGGATCTCCGAATGTAACTCTCTTAACCTTACCACCAGACTGTACGAATACTTCAAACTTCTTGTTGCCACCTTTGATACGTCTAGGCTTGTTTAAAGTAACCTTTTCACCCTGATAATCTGCTTTAGCAAATTCTGTCTTCATGACCTCTTGTACAATGACCCTGAGAGCCTCTATACGATCCACTGAGGGGGCTTCAGCTTCTTTCATAGGCTCACCGCCCTCGTAGTAGGCTAGATAAGCCTCATGGCTCTCTGCTGGCATGTATATAGCTTGACCATTGTAGTCAGATACGTGAGTAGCTCCACCAAGTCCTAAATCCATAGATCTAGAGATAGCTTCTGGCTCCGTAGTAAATATATCGTTAGCATATTGTGCTTTACGTAGAGTAGATACTTTGTGACCAACCATTTGACCTGTAGGCTTACCTTTATCGTCAGTTATTTCAATACGTGCGGCAGGTTCTTCTTTTGTACCTGTTATTTTTACTGGTATGTTAGGTACTGCGCCATCTCTTACTATTTGACGTACAACACCACTAGCAGTTCCACCTGATGAGTTCCAAGATACTTTAGATCCGACTTTCATGATAAATAACCTTATGTTTCGTTCTTAATTAATACACCTTGGAAAGATGCGCCGATTGCTGTGTTGGTAGTGTCTGTAGATACTCTACATTCTAAATCTGTCTTCTCTGTAAACCCTTGTGGGTACTTAAATGACTGTATTAGTTGATTGCTCTGTATTACTTGTACAAACCTTGTTCTAAATACATTAGATTCGTAGTCTCTACTGTTAAACTTACAGTGAACTAGCTTTTGAGCTTGGGATACAGCCGCAGTGAAATTAATCTCGTCTATATATAGCGTATGTCCAGCAGGTACTGTATATGCGGCTATCTGTGTCTGATTACCTATACTTATACTAGCATATACTGAAGAGTTAGGAACTCCACCTGTAGCACCAGAAGAACCTATGTATATAACACCACTAGTTCCTTCGTTAGAACCTGCAAGTGTAACAAAAGATCTGTATACTCTCAAATACGACAACTGAGTAGCTACTTGTGTCTGTCCGTTAAGAGTTATAGTTTCTTCTATCTCATTGTAGTCTTCATCTAGACCTTGTATGAGAATAGTTCTAGCTCCTATGCCAGTACCACTATCATTTGCACTTGTACTACTTACAAACATAGTAACTGCACTGTCTAACCATATGTAGTCACCAGCGTTACCCCATACTGTTTCTTCTGTAGTATCTACGTCTGGGTTATATCCAAACTTGTATAAAGATCTATATCCTTGAGAGTGACCTCTAGATACAGCTAAATCAGTATGATCATATATTCTTTTAGGCCAACCACCAAACATCTGCTGTACCACCTGTTCATATTGTTCGTTAGGATCTGCGGCATCTTCTACATCTGGTCTACCTGTTAAGATACTACCAGCGGAAAATGAGCTAATCTGAGTTATCGGGGTTGAGTTTACTTCTGGTGTACCAGTAACAATAGGAGATGCTGTACTTACTTCATCTTCAGTTACTGTAACACTGGGTACTATAGGTTGACCAGTTACAAAGTCAGAGGTATCTAATACGTGTAGCTGACCTATAGTGGAAATAGATACTATAGGTTGACCAGTTGTAATAGATATTACATTACTGACATAAACTTGAGTTATTGCAGTATTCTGTACTACAGGAGTATTAGTTGTAAAACTATTAGTCTCAATGTAGTTGTTGTTAATCAATACATCACTAGCTTCAGTGAGTATTAAACCACTATCTTCCTGTAGAATCCTGCTTGTCATGCTTAATGACCTCTATTATGCAGGATCAGGTATACCGACAGTAAACGACCCTAGTGAAAAAGTATTACCAGACGCAACAACTTGGCTTGCAGTTAAAGAACCTGTAGCAAGTAGTCTTGTATTGCTAGTATCAACAACTGCGTAGTGAGTTGCTGTACCATTACCAGTTATTGATCCATCTGATATTGCGGCTACTACTACTTCACGTCCACCACCAGATCGGTCTGTAGGTGAAGCAATAGAAAGACTTGTAGAGTTACCCAAAGTATAAGTAGAAGTTGCTTCTGCGTAACTCGTAGCTTCTTGAGATGTCAGGTCAATACGATTAGCTTCTGTATCTAGGACTGTAAGTCCATTATCAAGAACTCTGTTATTTAAAGTTGCCATGTTATTCTTCTACCTCTGGTTCTGGAGCTACAGTAACATTCGGGTCGTACTCTAGTTCAGCTATATCCATAAGGTTACTAATAACCTCTGGGTGTTGAGATACATCAATGTTAGCACCATTAAGATTACGTAGGAAACCAGCAATCTCACGAAGATCGTGTGGGGCGACATCACCAGCTTCAATAGTTGGCATTAAGTCATAGTTCAGACCGTTCAACTCCCACAGTCGCTCAACCAACTGTTTGTTGAGAACATCTGTGATTGCTTGGATGTAACTCTCAAGCGCACGAAGGAACAGGTCTGTCTTCGACTTGGATAAGGCGTAAGAACCACCTTGAGATCCTAGTAGAAGAAACTCGGATAACATTGATCTTGCTATATCGTGCTGATATCTCTTTACGATAGGATCTATGTCTATATTACGTTTACCATTAGAAGCCATAAGTTCTATATCGACTAATCTTTGGTTAGTAGGAGAACCGTCTTTATCTGGATAGCTATCAGAAGGTAATATTATGTAACCTTGCTCGTTAAACTTAACATCCCTAAGGATCTGCTGTAGATTGTTAACGAAACCTGATTGTGCGGCAGAAGCATCACCTGATAAGTACTCAGCAGGTATACGAGCTACTGGAATACCAGCTAACTCACGTTCTACTGCAATAGCTTCTATCGCTTGTAAATTATTAAGATACTCATAAGAAGTATAAGCATTACGAAGAATAGAACGACCAGAGGGGTCTCCATTAAGACTAGTTGTTCTATAGTAAAGAGACTTATTAGTGGGTATATAATTTCTACCATTCTTGTAGCCTATCTCTTGTTCTATACCTAGAACTTCACCAGTCTTGCGATCTACATCAAACTTACTTATAGTCCAAGGCGCACGGGCGGCTATCTTACGAACACCAATACGTCCGTCTGTAAACTTAGAGTTCTTCTTAGGGGATCTCTCTGTTGGACCTACACGTCTCTTATATATAACTTCATTCCAGCTAAAGCCATACGACAAATTAGATATAGCTTCTGCTATGTGATCATCAAGAGAATGTTCCATGTCTACTAAGACACTCTCTACAAACTCTTTTTCTCTTACAGCTTCAGCACTATCGTTTACTGACTTTACATGTAAGTCTACATCACGTAGTATTTGCTCAACAGCATACATGACAGCACCAATGGTACTATCGTTATCACGCATCTCACGATACTTTCGTATAGCTTTCTTACCTCGAAGCTCAGGGAGGAACTCGTCAGCACGGATTTGACCGTTATATGTGTTATCGCCAGCTACTCCTAAAGTAGATTTAGCTTTTCCTTCTGAGAGTTTCTTTACCATGACAATAATACTTCTATAGTTAACGTGAAAGTCCCTTAACACTAGAATAAGCGAGGGTCAATTTTGGTTTTATGTATCCGTTGAGTGAGAGGTCAGTAATTGCCCATACTAGAGCATCTAATCTATCTGGGGAGCCAATCGACCCTAATGGTTCCCATGTTCGCATTTGTATTTCTAATTCGTTAAGCGAAGCGTCATCTTTAGGGTTCGCCACATGCTTGACCAATCCACGCTCGTAGAGTGCAGATATTGGTTCAGCTCTAGCAAATTTACCTCTAGATGCACGTACAGCTTTGTAAGGTACTGTGTCATCTTCACCATGTATAGTTGTTTTAACCATATCACCACCTTGATTTACCTCGGCGACAATACGATCAGCTTCGTGACGATAGTATAATTCTATTGCTTTTGATGCCCACCCTTGAGGAGACAGTCTGTCAGTGTAATCGCCTAATACATAAGCTATGCCATTGACATCTATACCTGCAACAACAATACCTGTCATATCACTCTCAGCATTTGAGGTGACAGCAGGGTCTAGTGCTACAACAATACGGGAAAGATCTGGAACATCTTCTGACTTAACAGAAGCATCGTCCAACATGGCAGTTGTCCATAAAGCACCTTGTGCTTCCTCTAAGACTTCTGCGTAAAGCTCTTGCTTACCTAGTCTAGTACCTTCATACTGTTCTTTAACAGCAGTTAGATATGTTTTAGCTAAGTTAGCAGAGTTATCAAAAGTAGACCCTGTAGTAATAATAGTCTTAGGGTCTTTAAGTATCTGGCGTATAAGTTTAGTTGGCTTCGGGGTGGTAGTTACCATGATACGTGGATGTTTACCTAGACGCATACAAAACTGTAGCATCTGCCAAGTGTCCATATCTTTATTCCAAGCGGCTGTCTCGTCACACCAAGCTAATTCAAACTGTGGACCACGAAGACGCTCAGGTTCCTCTGCGGAGAAGAACTGCACTTGCGCTCCATTCTCCCATGTAAGTGTTCTCTTTGTTGGCGACCACTCAGGAAAGCCCATCTTCTTACCAGCATAGGTTTTATCACCTTTCCAGCATACCGATAGGAAACCACTCTCTCCCTTAACCATAACTCGTTCTATATCTGAGTTAGTAGAAGCTACTGCGGCTATACGTTTAACGCCAGCCTTAACTTGCTCTCTTACCCACTCTACTCCAGAACGTGTCTTACCAAAACCACGACCAGCATTGATAAACCAAGTATTCCAATCGTCTCCCTCAGGAGCTAACTGATTGTCTCTAGCCCAGAAGTTCCAGTCATGCTTAAGCTCTTCAACTTTACGTGGTCCTAATGCCTCAAACAACTCATTGACTTTGGACTTAGGTAGCTCACGTAGTGTATCAGCCGTTATCTGTCTCTTCATCGGGATCACTCTTTCCTAGTAGCGACATCAAACTATCTATAGCACTCTCATCTAAGTCGGGGTCAACATCTTGCTCTACTTCATTCACTGTGCTATTTGGTGACCAACCACCTTTAGATCTTAGGAAGAACTCTGCCGCCTTAAAGTCACCGCCCTTAGCGGCCTCTACAACAACACTCCCTATCTCACCAACTATGTCAGCTTTAGTCTCAGCTATTAGATTACCATATAGCTTGTAAAAAGTGGCTGTACTAGCAGGTGCATCTTGATACTTCTGTACTGATCCAAGTATGTCTCTCACTGCGACACCATTCTTTACTCCAGCTACTACCTTCTTAGCAATAACTTCGCTGTACTTCTTAGCAGGTATAGCCATAATAAACTCTCTTATAATAAAACAACTCATCGGCATGACCACATCTAATACAACTAAGTGGAAAGGTTCGTCATGGTTGAGAAGGAAAACTGAATAGCTACTACTTAAGTATATACTTACGTTCTCCAACTAGCTAGTTATAAACAGTAAGTAGTATAACCTGTTAGTGAGAAACTTAAGTAGTGCCTCTTATGTATATATAATGCCTAAAATACGTAAATGTCAAGAGGTTTAATACGACTATTTTACAAGTCGTTGAAATCTAATGATTCTTTTTTTGTTGTATCATACTTAAGTGGGTAGCGCATGTCAACTCCTTTTGTGTCGTCCTCTTGTAATGACTCCGTGTAGTATAGTTATAGACCCCTTTTGTGCGGCATTGTGTCACAGTATAACTTTTTTTGTTTTCGGATATGTAGTGTGTTAACACGCCCTCATGCATGATTCGCTCAGAATGTCAAGGGTCCCACGCAATAAAGTGATGTATATTACAGTAATGTAACAAAACGTGATCGGTTATGACAAAAGACTTGACAAACGAATAAAAACGTGCGCTAGGATAGCGAATCGGCATACACATCACAAAGTAGTTTAATGTTAAACCATTATCTAACCATAGTAATTTTGTGATCACAAATAAATAGTATAGTATTGAACTACAACGAAAAAAGACTCACGCAAACTAATGCATGAGTCCCTTGGGAGTCTGTTTAAACTGTTTAGTTAGTTGTCCACACTTCTCATATTAAATTGAAGGTATGGATATCGCTTTTTACACTTGATTAATCGTTTTAAAGCGTGATCGCGACTAGGCTCGACATAGTAGCAAAACACTTTGCCACAACTGAATACGTTGACTCTAAAACTCATTGTACTAACTCCTTTGCTTTACGCTTGCTTGTGCCATGTGCCACAATAGCGATTGATTTTGCGCTTATCTTATTACCTGAACATAGTTTGCACGTGCTACACGTAGCGCGCTTGCCCATTTCTTCACTAGCTGGACATAATACCTCGCGTCTTTTATATAGTTGATCAATGCTAGATATGACTCTGAAGGTACGTTCATTACGACCCCATGCGTCAATTGATTGCTTAAGATTATCGGTGCTAGTCATTATAGACTCTGGCATTGGGTTAATAGCCGCATGTGTATAAGCTGTTGAATATAACGCCTTGCTAGTCAATGCTTTCCAAATATCATTATCTATAGCACATGGATCTCCATATGTGCCTAGCCTAACGCCTTGCAAACTACCAAACGCGGCAATCTCTTTTAAGGTCGCTGTTTTAGTGCCATATACGCCTTTTTTATAGGCCTTGTATTTACCTAATGGTGCATGTGCTAACGTCACATAACAAGTTCTATTTGTCGCTTGCCCCTTGTCATTATTGTTAGGCGTACCGCGATGGGGACACGATCCACATATAGACTCGTCTTTACCCGTCCGACTCGCGGTCAATGGATCTACAGTAGCATCAAGTATGAAAGTTTGAATCATGTTACCTGTTTTGCTATTAGTAGAGTCCGATTGTGCCAATGCAACTATTGGTTGCCCATTAATAAGACTCGCGCCTTGATATAATATTATTGTTTTACGAGCCATTTTTAGACTCCATATCAACTAATTTTGAAGCGTAACAAGCGTTTGAATTATAGTGAACATATAGACTCCATTGACCTACATTAATTTCTGGAATTGATAGATCATAACAAGCATTTAATATATCACGGACTCCGCAAGCGTCCGAATAACTACCCGTGTATTCATCCCAATTAGTATGGATATATTGCGCAAACGCGCTTGCTATAATGCGTTGGTGGCCTCCATGTTCGTCAAAAAATGATTCAAGCGTATCAATAAAGACTTTAGGTGAAACTACTTTAGGCATGATCAGACTCCTTTAATAATTTAGATATTCTTGAATCTATATACATTAAGTGATTAATAACAGAGTCACTAGATTCATTATAATCATTACAAGACTTATAAAAATACTCGTCAAAATAGCTTGTATATCTATTTCTTGCGTGGTCAATATTATATTGAAGGCCAGTTGATTTGGCTTGTTCTAAAGCGTCGTGCAAATAACAGACAACAGAATTAACTTGTTTCATTTTGTTATAAGCCTTATTTCTAGCGGTCAATAATTCTTTAAAAGTAGTTGACATATTAAGACTCCTCTATGTAATAACAAATTGCAAGTATGCATAAGATAACAAACGGGATTAATATATAATTACTAAGTATCATAAACGACTCCCAATAAATAAGTTAGTAGCACAAACAGTAGCTAAACAAAGTAGAGTGCTAGATAATTCTAAACTAGTTAGGTTTGCAAATGGTAGCACGGCAAAGATTGCTAGGCTAACAAAGTAAATAGTGAATTGTAAAAATGTAATCATAATAGAGAGTCCTTTTATCAGTGTTAATATATATATATTTTATACGTGATTCGGGGCTATATTGCAAGCCCCTTTTGAATTAATCTTTCATCCCATGGACTATAATATCAACTGTATTTATAGCCTCTTTTTTACTCATACTTACACTCGTTAAAAGATTGTAGAGAGTAAGAGCAAGCTTGTCCGATAAATAAGTAAATTGACTAGCCATATTACCCTGCCAAACTATAACTTCATTACCATCAATTCCAAACTTAGCTATTGATGTTAGGGAATTTAGAGTTGTTGCAATCTCAATGTTGCTTACTTTATTAGTCATACGATTCGGCCTCCTTAGCCAACTGATTTAACGATATATATAATGTACAACATGATTCGTTTATTGTCAAGGTGAACAAACACAGAACAAATATAAATAAATATAATTTAAGGGGTTGACACGCTGTAACGCCGCCGAATCAATTCTATGAGTTATACCACGCTAAAGACCTAGAAGCCGCCAGAGGGGCTAATTTGAGCGTTACAAGGTGGGTTGACAAAAATTAGTGATTCGTGGTAGAATGGAGCGATGCCGAATCAAAACATACCTATGCACTAGACGCATGGTAGATATGCAATAAACGCATAGATAATAAAATGAGAACGAATCGTGAATCTAGGTGTCAAGTGTTATATTGTCACATATGCACTGAACGCATAACGGGTATGCAAAAATAACATAAATAAACACTTGTAATAAAACGAATCGCATAGTATAAGGAATGTATAGAAACGCTGATAAAAAAGGATAGCGCAAAATGACATACGATAAGATAGAAAACTTAATGAAATTACTTGATACTTTAAGAGTATATCACGAAGCAAGAATACATGATTTACACAGTAAAGATTTAACAACAAGAGTCCAAGACGAATGTGACGAAAAAATAAAACGCGCTAAACAAGAAATATTTGAATTGTTCCAAGCAAAATAAACCAACCGCGCTAACTAGGGAGTCGCGCCCCTATATCATAAAATTAAGGGCTAGATTTAAAAATCAAGGTCGCAAAAAGTGGAAGGATGGACTAAAACGAATCAGTTGCATTTATGTCACTGTTGCAAATATGTCATGTCAAGATGTAATTATGTCACTGTTGTATTTATATCACGTTGTCAAAATGTCACACCCCCTCCAGTGGAAAATGACCCCACCGATGGAAAATGATTTCTTGACCCCACCGATGGAAAATGATACAGTGATTCGTATAGACCCCCTCAGTGGAAATAAGGAGTAGGTAACAATGGAAAAAGAATATACAAATAACCAACTTAGAGATATGTACCTTGATTGGTTCTTTAACTATCAGGTAGCAGGTAAGAAGTTCTTAGACAAGTATAATATAACAGCAAGTAATGCTAAAGATATTATTAACTTAGGTTGTGAAGAACATCGTAGACAAGTTGACTCAGACTTGATAAGTGAGACAGTAGGTTATGGCAATAAGATTATAAAGGAGATATAATGTTGGAAATAGTTAGACAAAAATATGGTAGGCATGTAGATACTAGAGTCTATATTGACTTAGGTTATGGTGAGATGGAAATAGATGTAGAAGATATAGAGATGGTTGACGGAGAACTGTCAGCTATGGCTTACTGCCCCCAAAGGGAAATAGAATTATACGCAGATCATAAAGACTGTGAACGTGCATTAGCTAAGTTTGAGAAGGAGAATAGTAATGAGTAAAGAATATTATATAGGCGTACACTATGAAGAAGGCATGAGCCTTAGAATAAAAGCTGACAGTGAAGACGAGGCTAGAGAAATAGCTTTAGAGATAGTTTCTAATAGCGATGCTGTCTTGGATAACGATGATAGGATGTTAAGTAATTCCACAGTGCATCGTGATTATATGGTGGTGACATAATGAGTAGAAGAACTAGGATTCCAGCACTTACAGACGAGGGTAAGTTTGAAAACCATAAAGTATTCTGTATTAACTGTGAACAAGAGGTAGATTTGGAACAGCTAACAGACTTAGACATATGTGAAGAATGCTACGAACAGCAAACCATAGATAACAATTTGTTTTAAAAGGATAAAAGCATGAGCAGTAAACAAGATGAAAATAAGACTTATAAAGTTGCAGGGGTACACAGTGGAAAGAAAGGGGTCACAGTTTTAGATGGAAACAAGAGAGTACTAGAAGAAGCTGAACAGTCAGCTAAACTACTTACTGGAAAATATGCGTTAGAGAATAGTTTAGGCATTACCAATTTTGTCGCCTTCAATACTCACGCTCTAACAATGTTACCACCATATAGTATTGACATGGAAGCAGAATGGAATTATGTAGTAGAACAAGAGGGTGATGACACCCCCTCAGTGGAAATTAATAGACAAATAGAAGGAAGCATATAATGACACTACCACTTAACATGGTTACTAATGTATTATCAGAGAACCAAAACAAGTTTATCACAGTTAAGTTCTTAACTAAGGATAACGAGGAACGCACCTACACGGGCAGAATGAACGTGATTAAGGGATTAAAGGGAAACGAGAAGGGTCGTATAGCTAGTGAAGCACTGCGTAAAGCGGGTTACATCACACTTAAGACTAAGCAAGGCTACAAGTGCTTTAATGTGGATCGTGTGCTAGGTTTTGTAGCAGGTGGTCGTCGCATATTTGGGTTAGGTAACGAGTTGTAATGCCCTTACCCCCTTCGATGGAAATGGAGCTAATAGAGCTAGGCATACTCAAGAGTGACACAGAAGAACTTGAGAGTATAGCCGAGCAGACAGGCTTCTATGCATTAAGAGCCGAGACTATAGCTTGGCATAACAAACTAATAATAGATGGAGAGGTAATGTTCTAATGACAAAAATAAAACTACAGGGTGACTTTATACTTGCGAGTGACGTAATGGGTGTACTAAACGATATTATGTATTCTAAAGACCCTATTTTAGAAGCAGGTAATTTCAAGAGGGATGTCGTACACCAGAAACATAATATAATTCCAACGGTAAGAAAGAGAGTTAGACCGATATTTTACTGTCCTGATTGTTTGAAAGAAGGACACAAGAATAAACTTAAGACAACGCATACACAAGAATACTTTAAGCTAGGTTACCCAAGTATAAGAAGACGCAAGAAGTGTTTAACTTGTGGATTAATAGTTAGAACAATAGAAAAGGAGCTACAAGAAAATGAAGGATTATAAACCATATTACAGGACTGATAAGATGAAACAGGAAGAACTAAGAACAGCTAAGTATGTAAGTATTTTATTTTTTACTATGATAGGATTTTCGTTCATAGGCTTTTCTTTCGTATTAGTTAAGGCAATGTTATACATGACTGGTCTATTCTTATGAACAACAAAGACATATTAGATATGTGTAGAAGGTTAGCTAGTAAGTACTACAACCATCAGGACTACGATGATATAGTTTCTGAGGGTGTAGTACTATGTTTAAAAATGAGAGCCGAGGGAATTAAAGAACCCTCTAAGCTATACTACAGCGCAAGGACTGCTATGTTTCAGTATGTAAACGTAAGTATGTCTAACTTTAGCTACCCTAAAGGTATGGCAGGTCGTGAGGCTGTGTTAGAAGACACAATAGAGTATGTAGTGTCTGATGATGTTGATATACCTTCAGAAGATCTTTATGGGTCGTATGAACTAAAAAACTCTATAGAGAATCTGAAGAAATTTCTAACAGACAGAGAGTGGAAAGTATTTATGATTTTATACAATAATAATAACAACTTGACAGACACTGCTGAGGTATTGAAATTGTCAAAACAACGTGTAGAACAGATAAGAAACAAGATTCGTGACAAACTTGTAACAATTTGTGAACTTGACATTTGAATATTTTAGGCATTATATATAAATGTACTACTTAAGTATAAACATAAGTTTTACACTCACTAGTACAAACTACTAAAGAAAGAAACGTAAGTATGCCAGACATAATACATAAACCTTGTCCTTTTGTTGCATGTGGTTCAAGTGACGCTTTTTCTTACCATACTGAAAAGAGAGTAGGTAAGTGTCATTCTTGTGGTGGTAATTACCCATCAAGAGAAGAAACATATGACTGGGCAGAAGACAGTTATCCTAAGAAAGAAAGAGATAGTATGAATGTAACAGAGTTTACACCTAAAAGAATAGAGAGTGTATCTGATGGTCGTCACCTACCCCACCGAGGGATTTTGCAGAGTACTATGCAGGACTTTAATGTACTTACATACGACGACAGACAAGAGTACATATACCCCTCTGGGGGAATTAAGGTTCGTAACCTAGAAGAGAAAGGTTTCTATGCTAAGAATGGTTTCAAAGGTGATGAACTATTCGGTATGAACTTATTCCCTGCTGGTTGTAGTCGTATTGTAACAATAACAGAAGGTGAGTTAGACGCTTTATCAGCCGCACAGATGCTTGGTAAACAGTACACTAATCCAGTTGTGTCGTTACCTTCAGCTACACCATCTAAGAAGCTGTGGGAGAACTGTAAGGATTGGTTAGGTAGCTTTGAGAAGATTGTCTTGTCTGTAGATAATGACGAGGCAGGTAATGCTTTAGCTGATCGTATGGCTAGGTTGTTCCCTAACAAAATATATCGTGTACAGCATGGTGAGTTTAAAGATGCTAACGACTTCTTAAAGGCAGGTAAGGGTATAGACTTTAAGAACCTATGGTGGAAGCCAGTTAAGCATACACCAGAGAATATACTTAACACTGCTGACCAGTTTCTTAAGTTGTATGAAGATACACCTGAGCATGTATACTACCCTACAGGCATACAGGCACTAGACGATAAGGTCTTGGGTCTTATGCAAGGTCACTTCACAGTGTTTAAAGCACCTACAGGAATAGGTAAGACTGAGCTTATGAGGTACATGGAATACAGTATGTTGAAGCAAGGTGTACCTATTGCCGCATGGCACTTAGAAGAAACTAAACTAAGGTCTTTACTAGGTCTTGTGTCGTATGAAGTAGGTGATAACTTAACAAGACGTGACTTGATCGAAGAAAAGGAAGCTGACAAACTTGTACGTGAAGCCATAGGTAACTTAACTAAAGATGAAAACTTTTATCAATTCTACTTAGGTGATGGTCAAGGTACTGACGAACTAATAGATCAGATAAGATTCTTTAGTCAGGCATGTGACTGTAAGTTTGTTTTCTTTGAGCCTATACAAGACGTGGTTGTAGGTACATCAGAAGAGAGTAAAGAAGCTATGTTAGCTGACTTATCTATCAGACTATCTAAGTTAGCCGCAGAGCTTAACGTAGGTATTGTTACTATTGCTCACACTAATGAGAATGGTGATCCAAAGTACTGTAAGATGATAGGTCAACGTGCGTCTGTAATCATAGACTTACACAGAGACAAAGAAGCTGAGAGCTTAGAAGAACGTAACACGACTTACTTAAAGGTTGAGAAGAACAGACCTTGTTCAGAAGAAGGACAAGCAGGTAAGTTAGCATTTAACTTAGATACATTTATGTTAAGGGAGATATTATAATGCCAGTATTTGATATAGAAACAGATGGGTTTAACCCTACAAAGATACACGTTGTGTCGTGGATCAACGAAGAAGGTACAATACAGTCTACTCATGACTACGACGATATGCGTACATTCTTTCTTAATGCTGACACACTTATAGGTCACAACATAGTTAGATATGATATACCTGTAGTAGAAAGGATTCTAGATATAAAGATAGATGCTAGGATCATAGATACCCTACCTTTAGCTTGGTACATAAACCACAGCCTACAGAAGCATGGATTAGCACAGTATGGTGAGATGTATGGTGTACCTAAACCTGAGATCAATGACTGGCAAAACTTAAGTCCTGAGGAGTATAAGTACAGATGTGAAGAAGACGTTAGGATCAACGTGAGGTTATGGAGAGACCTAGACAGGAAGCTAAGTAAACTATACCCCCTCAGTGGAAATAAGGATACATTTGTTGACTACATGACATTCAAGATGGAGTGTGCTAGAGATCAAGAGACCCTCCAGTGGAAATTGGACGTAGACAAAGCAGAAGGTCACTTACAAGAGTGGGAGAACCTAAAGGCTGAGAAAACAGAAATGCTTGCTGATGCTATGCCACGTAGAATTATCACAGCAGTACGTAACAAACCTAAAGTTATGCACAAGAAGGATGGTTCTCTGTCAGCAAATGGAGAGAAGTGGGTTGCACTATGTAAAGAACAGAAACAACCACAGACTACTCAGTCACTAACAGTTAAGACTGGAGAAGAAAGAGCTAATCCTAACAGTACAGATCAAGTTAAGGATTGGTTGTTCTCACTAGGTTGGAAACCACGTACCTTCAAGTATCTAACTGACAAGAAGACAGGGGACACGAGGAAATTAGAGCAAGTACGTAAGGATGCAGACCTATGTAGTTCAGTCAAAGCACTGGCAGATGTAGAACCTGCTATCAGTCTACTTGAAGGTCTATCTGTTTTGTCGCATCGCATAGGTGTTATAAAGAGTATGGTTAACTTACAAGTAGATGGTTACGTACAAGCTAACATAGCAGGTCTTACTAACACTCTTAGGTTTAAACATGCAAAGCCTCTTGTTAACTTACCATCGGTTGATAAGCCATATGGTAAAGAGATACGAGGTTGTTTGATTTGTCCAGAAGGTTATACATTATGTGGTGCTGACATGACCTCATTAGAGGATACAACTAAACGTCACTACATGAAACCACTAGACCCTGACTACGTAGAAGAGATGTCTAAAGATGGCTTTGATCCTCACTTAGACTTAGCTAAACACGCAGGTGTAATCACGCAAGATGATATCGACAAACACAATAGTGGAGAAGTATCTTTATCAGCCCTACGTAAGAATTACAAAGTAGTTAACTACAGTGCTACTTATGGTGTTGGTGCTTCTACTCTATCTCGTAACACTGGGATGCACACTAAGGACGCAAAGAAGCTCCTAGAAGCCTTCTGGTCACGTAACTGGTCAGTCTATAAGGTAGCTAGTACAGCCCGTACAAGGGACTTATTTGGCTCTACGTGGCTATACAATCCTGTATCACAATTCTGGTACAGTCTTAGGAGTGATAAGGATCGCTTCTCTACATTAAATCAAGGAACAGGAGTATTTTGTTTTGACAGTTGGGTATCTTTATGTCGTCGCTACGGAATTAAAACCATTGGACAATTCCACGACGAAATCATCGCACTCGTACAAGAAGGAGAAGAAGAACAGACTAAGGTTACAATGGAGCAAGCTATTGAAAACCTTAACCAAAAGCTAGAACTTAACGTACCACTAGGTGTAGATGCACAGTTTGGTAAGAGCTACGCAGACATACACTAACTTTATTTTTTACGTTGCCTTGACTTTCGTCAAAAAAGGGCATTATATATAAGTACCAACAGCCGAAAGGAACTCGACATGGCTAAATACACAATGGATATGATACTTGAATACGCTAAAGTATTTCCAGAAAACGCAGACATGGGTAGTCCAGATGGACCTCGTGCCGCACAAGCAGTACATCAGAATGGTGGGCAGTTTATTACTAATGCTTACTTTACTGATGAAGAACAAATCAGCAAGCTAGAAGCTGAAGGTTTAGACCTACATCCTATGAATAGTGATCGAATACGACAAGGTAATGCAGACCTTGGTATAGGTAAATACATGAAGGTCAAACGTAAGGTTTCTGATGTAAAGAACTTTACAGATCGTAATGGTGAACCTGTCACGATTGATTATGGTGGCGCACCTAAAGTTGTTAACTTAACTGAAGGTCGTGAAAGTAAACGTATGTGGGACTTCTCTAGTGATGGACCACTAGGTAATGGCACTAAAGCTAAAGTACAGTTTGAAGTGTATGCTAATGGTGCAGGTGTACGTCTACTTAACGTAGGTGTAACGGATCACGTACCATATGAAGATAACGTAGTGTCAGAAGATGACGAACTGTTTAACGTCTAGGAGTAGAAAATGAGAGTAAGTGTTAATGCATACATGGAAAAGGATGATGATGGTTACAGTGGGAGTGTTGATATGAGCAGGGATGATATTACAGAAGCCCATGAGTTAGCTCAACTCTTTGCTGAAGCCGCACATGCCTTTGGTTTCACATATGTTAAGTCTGTAGGTTTTGAATGTGAAGATGGTGAAATGATGTGGGGTGACACTTAAATGGACATGGGGAAGGTACTAATCGATGGTGATATAATTGCTTATCGTGCGGCCTTCTCCACTCAACAGGAAGGATCTTCAGATACCGAAAGGAAAGTTGACGATCTTATCCAGTTCATTTTAGAGAAGACTGTATTATTTCCTGAGCTTGGTCTTGATTATGTAGTGTACCTTACAGGTAAAGGTAACTTCAGACATGACATAGCCAAGTCGCACCCCTACAAGGGAAATAGAAAACACGTTGAGAAACCTAGACACTTGCAACATGCTAGAGATTACATGGAGAGCAAGTATAAAGCTACTGTAAGCCAAGGAGAAGAAGCCGATGATCTTATCGCAATGGAAGCCGCCAAACTAGACTACAAGGCTTGTGTAGCCTCTATAGACAAAGACATGCTACAGATACCCTGTTGGCATTTCAACATCGTCAGAGGTGACTATCTAGAAGTAACCCCCTTCGGGGGAATTAAGTTTTTCTATACTCAGATACTAACAGGAGATAGAGCAGATAATATTGTAGGTCTGTTTCGTGTTGGTCCTGTCAAAGCTAAGAGAATGCTAGAGGATGCAGAGACAGAAGAAGATCTCTGGGATTGTGTAGTTAAGGCCTACGATGGAAATGAGGATAGAGTAATAGAAAACGCTAGGCTGTTATGGCTTAGAAGAGAAGAGGCAGAAATATGGCAACCACCAAGAGTAAGATCCGACAACAAGCTATAAAGAATGGTTATCGTTCTGGGCTTGAGGATGTCATATCAGAAGACCTCAAAGAGAGGGGTGTAGATTTTGGCTACGAGACTGTAAAGATAAAATGGCAGTTAATCGAAAGTAAGACCTACACCCCTGACTTTATATTACCTAATGGTATCATAATTGAGAGTAAAGGAAGGTTTGTTCCAGACGATAGAAAGAAGCACCTTAAAGTTAGAGAGCAGAACCCTGAGCTTGACATCAGGTTTGTTTTCAGTAACAGTAGGAATAAGATTCGTAAAGGGTCTAAGACTACATATGCTATGTGGTGCGAGAAGAATAACTTTCTATATGCAGATAAGAGGATACCCGACGAATGGATAAAGTAACATACAATATACATAGAGTGATCAATGGACCTTTTGAATGTGAGAAAGGAGACTGGTGGTTAACTTGTAGTGTGGAAGATGTAGAAGCTAAAGAGATGTTTGAAGACGACATACCTTTTATTAGCTTTGATGCCGCTTACAAGTTTCAGTCTTATTTCTTATCTACGATAGACCCTATAGTTATAACCATACCCTACGAAGGAAATGAATATGTCTAAGACAGCAGTTGTATTTAGTTGCGCTCATAGTGACCCGACTACAAGTAACGAAAGATTTGATTGGCTAGGAGAATTAATATATGACGTTAACCCCAATTATATCATTGACCTCGGTGATGGTGCTGATATGCGTTCTCTCAATAGTTTTGATACTCGCAGTCCTGAAGCTATTGTTAGTCAGAGCTATGAACAGGATATTGAACACTACAACGAATCCATGGATAGGCTCAGACAGAAGCCTAGTCAAAGAAAATACAAAAGACCTAGATGGATCGGCTTCGAAGGCAACCACGAAAACAGGATCAAGAAAGCACTTAAGAGCGACCCCAGACTTGAGGGAGACAAATACGGGATATCCTTCGGGCATCTTCAAACAGACTACTGGTTCGACGACTACCACGAATACAGAAACTCAGGACCATCTATAGCGGAATATGATGGTGTGTCGTATGCTCACTTCTTCCAAGCAGGTAACTTCGGTTCTGCTGTATCTGGATTACACCATGCTAATACGCTGTTAGGTCACAGATATAAAAGCTCTACTTGTGGTCACAGTCACAAACGTGATCTAAAGTTTAAGGATGGTGCTAGAGCTATAGGACTTGTAGCAGGTTGCTTCAAGGGTGCTGAAGAAGGTTGGGCAGGTCAGTCTAATCTTGATTGGTGGAAGGGTGTAGTAATTAAACGTGAGATAGATAATGGTATGTATGAACCAGAGTTTGTATCACTTAAGAGGTTAAAGGAATTGTATGGGTAAACGTAGTAACTTCGAGAGAATACCTAGAGATTACTACCCTACGCCCATAGAAGCTGTTGAGCCTCTTGTCTCTCACTTACCTTACGCATTTGATTATGTGGAGCCTTGTGCTGGTGATGGACGTTTAATTAGACACATAAGTAAGTTAACTCAAGGTACAGGAGAATGTATATATGCTAGCGACATTGAGCCAAGACATACTGACGTATTTACTTCTAATGCTCTTAATCTTGATTTTGGTGGTTATGGAGTAATGGACTACATGATAACTAACCCACCTTGGGATAGAAAGATATTACACAGTTTAATAGACCATTGGTTAGGTATATGTCCTACTTGGTTGTTATTCGATGCTGATTGGATGCACACTAAACAGTCAGCTTTGTTTATGACTTACTGCTCTAAGGTTGTGTCAATAGGTCGTGTTAAGTGGATAGAGGGAAGTAAGGGTGTAGGTAAGGACAACTGTTGTTGGTACTTATTCGATGCCTTCAAAGAAGATATGAAACCAACAGAATTTTATGGAAGAGTAGTATGACAATAGGATTTAGAGAATACCAAAAGAAAGCAGTTAGCTTTGCTATATACCCTGCAACACATAAGGTTCTATATCCAGCCTTAGGTTTATGTGGGGAGACAGGGGAAGTAGCCGAGAAGGTTAAGAAGCAAGTAAGAGATGGTGTGTTTAATCGACATGAGGTAGCGAAGGAATTAGGTGACGTACTGTGGTACTTATCTAACTTAGCTAACGACATAGGTTATAACTTAGACGAGATAGCTGACATAAACATAGAGAAGCTAACAAGCCGTAAGAATAGAGATAAGATAAAAGGATCAGGAGATAACAGATGAGAATATTAAGAGCGTTTGGTAGATGGTGGTATAGGTTTATTAACTATATGATTACGTGGCAACTACATAGGGATGCTGTTAAGCATTTGAATAGGTTAACTGATAGAGAACTAAAAGATATAGGTCTTACTCGCGGTGAAATAGATCGTATGATATGGTTTAAAGAAGACAAGAAAGATAGAGGGACTAAAGAATGAGCGACAACTACTTACCTACAGACTACCAATCATTTATACACAAGTCACGATACGCTCGTTGGTTAGAAGCAGAAGGTAGAAGAGAGTCTTGGGGAGAGACAGTAACTAGGTACATGGATAACTTAGTTAAGCCAGCTTTAGGTGACTACCCTAAGCAGATAGCAGAGATAGAAGAAGCTATACTAAACTTAGAAGTTTGCCCTAGTATGCGCGCCCTCATGACTGCTGGTCCAGCTTTAGCTCGTGACAATACAGCAGGTTATAATTGCTCTTACTTAGCTGTAGATGACATAAAAGCATTTGATGAAGCTATGTTTATCTTACTGTGTGGTACAGGTGTAGGCTTCTCTGTTGAAAGACAATCTATACAGAAGCTACCAGAAGTACCTGATAATATGTTTAACAGTGAAACTACTATCATTGTAAAGGACAGTAAAGAAGGTTGGGCTAAGTCTCTAAGACAACTCGTAGCATTACTATATAGTGGTGAGATACCTAAGTGGGATGTATCTAGAGTTAGACCAGCAGGTGCAAAGCTAAAGACGTTTGGTGGTAGAGCATCAGGTCCAGCCCCTTTGATTGACTTGTTTAATTTTGTTGTACGTGTATTCACAGAAGCTAAGGGACGTAAGTTATCATCTCTTGAGTGTCACGACATTATGTGTAAGATAGGCGAAGTAGTAGTTGTAGGTGGTGTACGTAGGTCAGCTATGATCTCTTTATCTAATCTATCTGATGATCGTATGAGACATGCTAAGTCAGGTTCATGGTGGGACAACGATCCACAACGTGCTTTAGCTAACAACTCTGTGTCGTATACTGAGAAGCCTGACAGTTTATCTTTCATGCGTGAGTGGATGGCACTAGTGGAAAGTGGGAGTGGTGAACGTGGTATCTTTAATCGTGAAGCATCTAAGAAGCAAGCGGCTAAGAATGGTAGACGAGATCCTAATTATGAGTTCGGGACGAATCCTTGCAGTGAGATAATTTTACGCCCGAACCAGTTCTGTAACTTAACCGAGTGTGTAGTACGTGCTACAGACACAGTAGAAGACTTAGAACGTAAGGTTAGGATAGCTACAATACTAGGTACTATACAATCATCATTTACTAAGTTTCCATACCTACGTAAGATATGGCAAAAGAATACTGAAGAAGAAAGACTATTAGGTGTATCCATGACTGGTATTATGGACAACCCTATAATGACAATAGCAAACAAAGGATTGGAGAATACACTTGGACATCTCAAACAGATCGCTGTCGATACTAACGCTACTTGGGCTAAACGCCTTGATATCCCTGTCAGTACTGCTATCAGCTGTGTTAAACCAAGCGGTACTGTCAGCCAACTGGTTAACAGTAGCAGTGGCATTCACGCTCGTCACTCAGCCTATTATATTCGCACTGTACGCGGAGACAACAAAGACCCGTTAACAAAGTTTATGATGGATCAAGGTATACCTAATGAGCCTGATGTAATGAAGCCAGAACAAACTACTGTGTTTAGTTTCCCTATGAAAGCTCCAGATAATGCAGTAACTACTGCTGACATGTCTGCTATAGAACAGCTAGAGATGTGGTTATCCTATCAGCGTAGTTGGTGTGAGCATAAGCCTAGTGTGACTATTAATGTTAAGAAAGATGAATGGTTCGAAGTAGGAGCATTTGTGTATAGACACTTCGATGAAATGTCAGGTGTGTCGTTCTTACCATTCAATGAGCATACTTATCAGCAAGCACCTTACCAAGATGTAAAAGAGAAGACATACTTAGAGCTACTAGGTTCTATGCCTTCTTCTATTGACTGGACTAAGCTATCAGAATATGAACAAGAAGATAACACGGCAGGTAGCCAGACGCTAGCATGTTCTGGAGATAGCTGTGAAATTGTAGATCTCGTTTAATGTGGACAGTAATAACTAGAAACCAATGTAACTTCTGTGATGCCTCTTTACAACTACTAAGGGGTGTTGCAGGTAGTCAGGTAACAACATACAACGTACAGTCTCCAAGCAGTAAATGGTTATTGACTTTAATGCGTAAGTCAGGCTATACTACAGTTCCTCAAATATTTAAACCAGATGGCACTCACCTTGGGGGCTATACAGAATTAAAGGAGTACTTAAATAATAATGGCTAAGTGGAATCTAGATAGCAAACAACAAGTACTGGGCTTTGATCCAGTTAACAAACCTGCCCACTACAACCAAGAAGGTATAGAATGTATTGACTACATTAGACAAGTGTTAGGTGTTGATGGCTTTATAGCATACTGTCATGGTAACATGATTAAGTATCAACATAGATATAGATACAAAGCTAATCCTGTAGAGGATATGAAGAAAGCAGAGTGGTATCTAAAGAGAATGAATGAAGCACTAGCGGAGAAACATAAATGACAATAAACGAAGGAATACTTCTAGGTAATCTAGCTTTGTCTACTTACTTAGTCTGGATAATAGCTAGGTTAAATCAAGACGTAAAAACTCTATTCGAGGGTCTAGCAATTACTATGGATGCAGTAGGTGTTAAGTAACCCCACAGTGGAAATATAGAATCAAAAAAGCCGTAGGCGTCCTTGAGTGGATACCTACGGCTTTTCTTTTGTTTACTCTTCTACCATTTCCATAGCTTGATGTAGTGTCTCAGTGTTCCTTCTACTCCACCCTCTACCAAAATGTTTGTAGTCATCTAAGCTCTCATAAAAAGATTTACGTACTGTGTATACATAATCAATTATAAACTTAGGATCTTTCTCCATTACAAGACCTATAGTCTGTGGTCCTATAGCACCATCAGGTGTCGCTCCTACTGCACGTTGTACTGCCTTAGCAGGTCTACCTGATCCAGAATTTACAGCCCAATCGAAACACGCCCAGTCTAAGCCTGATGGAAGTGAATCTCCTTTAACTCGATTCCAGTAGTTCTTCTTATAGATAGGAGCTACATCATCTGGAGTTAAGTCTCTCATCTCTTGTTCAGTAGACTCTCTACCAATCCAATCGTCGTACACTCTCTTAGTAACACCTAAATTAGTCATACCACCTTTATCATGTACGTTATTTACGTATCCACCTTCGTGTTCAAGTAACATATGTAGGCATTTATCAAAGTTGTTCTTCATGCTTATTTCTTTCCAAAGTATTTACTTACGCCACGCATACCAATACTAGCACTTACAATACCACCGAGGGAATATTGATACCAGTCAGGCATAATCTCTAATGCAGTAAAACCTGCTTGTACTATCTGATTACCCCAGTCCCCACAGAACGCCAATATAAGGGGAATACTGAACAAAAGTGTAATCCACTCATCTTTCCAGCTATTCTCTGTAGCCTTCATAGCGGCTATGTCCCAGTCTATTTCACCTGTAGCTATCTTCATCTTAGTTTCAGCTTCTGCTTTCTTTACAGCAGTCTTACCTTCGATCATAGTACCAGCTAAATTAGCTACCTGACCTATTAAGTTTAGTCCTAACATTATCCGTTATTACCTTTCACTTCTTTCTTACTCATATTAGTAACGCCAAAGAATACGCCAACTATACCAGCAACTGATAAGAAATAGATACCAGCCATAGATCCTATTATTGTAGCCGCTTGATTTAAACCTAACCCACTAGCTAGTACTACACAAAAAGGATAGGCAAGCATCCCAGCTAGGCAGAACCAAGCCATGCGTCTTTGTGCGTCTCTCTGTGCATCCTCATCATCTAGTCGTCTACGTCTATCTTCTAGCTCAAGTGCTTCCCACTCTGATCTATCTATAGTACCACTACCATCTTTATCTACCTTGTCAAACTCGGTCATAAAAATCTCCCTAATCTGCTAGAGGGTTATCTAAAGCCCTCTGTAATTTATCCATTAACTTATCTTCGAGTTCTTTCATAGATCCACTTTGTGACACTCGGACACGTTCTCTCTGGTTCTCAAACCTTACTTCAGCGGCATCTATCATCTTTCGTACCTTGTCTTCCGACTCACGTACCATGTCCTCAACTCTATCAGTCTGCTTCTCAATGCTCAATATATCCGAACGTAATCCATTCTTAATGTCACGACTATATTCTACTGACTCTTCTACCTTCTCAGATATACCTGTCACTTTTGCATCCATTACATCCATCTGTAGTTGATATTCTTCTAAGTCAAGACCAGCGACTGATTCTATCTTTTGATATAAAACAAAGCCACCGTACAATCCACCCACAATAGTAGATAGAAATGCTAGGATAGCCATGATAGAACCAAATGATATCTTCATGCCACCTGTCTTAAACTCACGATCTGCTAGACCATCAATGTTATCTGCTATCTTAGTTGTATCAACCATTAGTTTTCAAACTCCATATCACCGCCAGAACTCTGTAGGTTCTTTAGTTGCTCTAGTTCATCTCGTAGTTTCTGTATTTCCAACCTACGTTGAGTTAACTCTATTTGGTATAGGTCGTCACAGTTTATACGAGCTTTTGGTTTATCTAGAGGTATAACAACCCTAGCATATACACCGATATCTTTACCTCTACTCATTGTATCTAAACCAGACAGCACACCTGTCACACCATACTCAAGGTTTACACCACCCCCAACAGCATTACTACACCTCATGTTACCAGTGGAAAATGAATCAGACTGGTAGTTCATGGGTGGGTTGGGTAAGGATAAGGAGAGTGAGCTACTGTCAGCAACTGCTGAACTGGCTACAATACAAAAAGCAAATAATAATTTCATTCGGGTTCACCATCTAATCTTGAACATATTTTAGAGGAAATAAGAGTTCTAGACTTGCTAGTCTTTCTTACTTTTGACGTAGTACATAAGTATACAGCTTCGTCCATATCCACCTTACGTATGTATACATCGAAAGGCTTTCTCTCTTTGTATCCTATATTTATAATTCGGTATGAGGAAGCAAAAGGTATGTTCGTCCAATTTAAATCAAACAACTCTATCTGATACCATTCTATTTCTTCCCTAGAGTTAAACAGAGACATCTCTACTTTAACTACCCCAGCTACATGAGATGGTTTAACAACAGGATAAGCTGGTGTCATCTCATGGGCTGAGGTGGAAAATGACCATAATAGAAAAAGTACTGTAAGCCTATTTAGCAATACAACTAGCCTGTACTAATGCAGTATAGACCCCTCCGACAAAAGGTTTAGATGAACCGTAAGTAGCACTTGATGCAGTAGAAAACCATGTTGACCCTGCGAGTGTTAGATCAAAGATTGTTGTGTTGTCCACCACTACCTTAGCGGCCTCATAAGCTGACATACCAGCAACAGATGTTTGTGTTACACTTGTACTACCTGTCCATGCAACTGTGTCGTTAAGAGTTGGAGAAGAACTAAAGGATGTAGGGTGAGTTATGTTAGCTGTGTAGCTGTCTGCTATAGATACATCAAACCTAATGACAGGTAGAACGCCACCATCAGCAGGTGTAGTGCTTAACTTACTAGCAATAGGGTTTCCGTAAACCCCGTCTTTAGTTGTTTGGATTACACACTTAGCTTCTACGTTACCTGTTATTGGTACGTTTGCTAGTGCAGGTAAAGCGAATAGTGAGAGTGCTGTTACTAGATACTTCATATTAAACCTCATTTGTTGTACTGCATATCGACCATTTGTTCGTGCAGAACTTGTTGTGCTAAATTATTTCTTAGGGCTTTCCTATTGTCAGGTATTGTACCATCTTGTAGTTCAGCCGCATCATTCATTGTACCGCCATTTATCTTAGCGTTATAATACATGTTAATATTAGTTTGTAAGTTGATAGACATAATGATATCATCTTGACCTTGCTTACTAAGTAGAGTTAACGCATTAGCTGAGGCTGTTAGTCCCATCTCTATACGTGTATCTTCCTCTTCTTCTTCTTCTTCGTCATCTATACGATTACCATCTTCATACTTAAATTCCGTCTCAGTATCTATGGCACTAAGTACAGACTCATCTTCTAGAGCATCATATACTTCTACTTCGGGTATATCAGGTACAGGTTCAATGTATCCTGCACATGATGGATCAGACTGGGGATTGTAACACCTGTCAACTCTGTAACTATATATAACAACAGCATCTTCTACTGTACCCTCGCCTTCAACCTCAATGAAACCAGTACCCCAATTCTCCGAGGGTATATTTGACAGAGCAAAAGACTTGACAATAGTATTGCTAGGAACACCCGACCAGTCATCTGTTTCTCTGAACGTATACCCATCATTGTTAGCATTGTGATTACCAACATGTACTTTCATATCAGCATCTGGATCTTTTACTGTAGTATATTTATATAGTAGTCCGTTTATATCTAAACCTGCAACGTCTGGTAACACAGACGGCATACCCCAACTTAATGAAGTAGATGCCGCATTATTACTTGTCCCGTATATATAAGGTTCACAGTAGGAATAAGAAGGCCAGAGTACTAATGATAACACCCAAACCAATTTTAGTCTCAACATCTTCATTAAACATCTTCCTTATAGGATTGTTTTGATCTCGTTTAATCTCGTCTTTAACTGCTTCCATCTCCCATGCAAGTCTAGCTTTATCTCCTACCAACCCATCCTTAGGGCAGGGAGTTCCAGCGTTCATCATAGCATCAAACACTCTTTCGTCCTGACACATTACTGATACAGCGGCTACCTTCATACCCATATCGTACATAGTTTTAGCGTTCTTTAGTTTTTCACAGTTCATATCTCTGACAGTACGACCAGCAGAAATACCTAGTATCTGTGTTTGAACAGCACCAGCTACACCTACAGTACATAGATCAGAGTTACTTGCGCTGATCTGTGGGGATATAGCTGAAGGTGGAGGACTGTTAATAGTGGTCTCCATAGTACCTTCAGATGTTACTGTGCTTTCCGATTTAATTGTATCGTCGTCCTCAGCAAAAACAGGATTACTAATTAGTAGGGTAAGTAGTATAAGTAGTAGTTTCATTTTCTCTCCACGAGTCTATCTAGCTTTTCCTCTATCCTATCAAACTTGCTCATTATTTGACTAAGGACTTGATTTGAGTCAGCTTTAGTAACATACTCTTCTCTAGTTCTGTTTAGTAGTATTCGGAGTCTACTTAATTCTACTACGTAGCCCCTCAAGACAAAGCCAATAAAACCAATACCTAGTGTTAGGACACTACTCCATATATCTGTCATTTCCATCATCTAGTAGGCCAACTTACATTGAGAGGAAAGCCTTCTTGTTGAGGTACATCTAAAAGTGCAGTCCTATAGACAGACCAAGAGGTTTGTTCCCCAGAACTAAGGGATGCCCAACGAAGAGCATTACCAGCGACGACATCTACTTCATCTACTAACAGTTTATCTCTTTTAGATCTAACAAGCTCTTCTGTTTGAATCCAGTTAGAGCCGTCCCACTTCGTACCTATCTCCACATTCTCTGGGTTGTCGTGAGGTATAACAGGGAAAGGTGCGTCAACTTCTCCGTGAACATAACAAGGACATATTGCTATATTATCGTCGTCTACTTGAACATATTTTCTTAACATATTAATATCCTATCGTGTGCCAGTGACAAAAACTATCTACAAAACCTGCCTTCGCAAATACTATCTGATTTACTGCTGTGATAGTAACACCTTGTGCGCCTCTTGTTGCTCCCGGATGGTTACCGTTATTACTAATAGCAACTACACCAAAACTACTTGTGCTTGTGTAACTAAAGGGTAATGTAATAGCTACAGTTCCTCCCATAACAGCAGAGTGTTTTCCCCATGCCATCTTAAGACTTCCTATCTGTGCAGTCCCAGATCCAGTGGTTAGGCTTACTGAGTTAGCAAGAACAGATGCCTTAACATTAGCTGGTGACACAAGACTTTGTGTAGTACCAGTACCAGTTTGCCAAGTAGATGTAGCTTGATCTCCTAGAAGACCTGTTTGTCCACCAGATGTATTTGATACTTTTGTATTATCTAGTATACTAAACTCATTTGTAGATTGATTTAGATAACCTACATTAAGCCAAGCATCATCAGCTTCAGACCTAACCTTTAGTATGTTAGCAGAAGTGTCATACCACATCATATTAGCATAGGTAGTAGAAGGAGCAGAACTCCCACTGTTTAAACTACCTAATGCTTGTAAGGCATTATTTAAATCCGATCTAAAACTAGGAAATGTTTGATTGGCAATCACCAAATCGTTTTGTGACATTAATTGTACTCCACATAAGCTGTTAGTGCTGAAACAGACGGGGTTATATCGTTGCTAGAAGATGTAAGTTTAACCTTAAATCTAAATGCCCTTGCACTAAGGTCTGCAACTTTAATTGCTGTATAAGGTGACCAAGTAGGGCTACCTGCTGGATTATCTTGCGTTGTAGATACAAGAGTTATTATGTTAGTATCAGCAAACTGACTAGTACCACCAAGATCATCAAAAAACCCAACAGCATCATCAAACAATGCAGGTTGATCATCAAACAACCCAGCAGTATCATCATGTCTTACTGTAGTGCCACTGACGTATACACGACACCTCTTAACTGTACTATCACCTGTTTGTATGTAGTTACTAAACAAGTACTCACCTTCAGAGGGTGCAGTAGAATAGTTATTTATTCTTAGGTTGTTATTGACTACATTAACATTAGTCTTAGACCCTGTAAAAGATGGACTGTCTGTGAGTGTTAGTGTGTTAGCTAGAGGTTCTATGTTAGCTATTGGTACAATCACAGCAGTGTAGTTAACTGATCCAACACCTGACTTATCATAAGCTCTAACTAAGTAAGTACCTGCTCTAGCTGGAACTGATACACTAGAAGCTGGTCTAGGTACTTTATCAACATAAGTTAGTGAGTTAGCCCAAGTAGCTCCTATAAGCTCAGGAGAGTAACGTACCCTATAGAATGATAAGTCAAGGTCAGGCACTGCTTCCCAATCAAGGGTAATAACAGCCCCATTAACTTCAGCTACAAGTCCAGTTACATCTGATGGAGGTTCTAGTAAACCAGATGCATTTATGTTGTTTAAGTATTCCCACTCTCCTTTGATACCAAAAGTATTGATAGCTCTAGCTCTAAAGTCGTAGTCACCATCTTCTAAATCTATAGCTTCAAAGGAACCAAGTTGACCAGTACCTAGAGTAATCCAATCACTAGCTGAAGATAACTTAAACTCAGATTCTACATGGTCTATACGTTCTCCAGCACCAGAAGTAACAGTCAAGGTGATAATGTTAGTTAGTTTCTCACGTATGACTTGAGTTCTAACAGAAGTAGAAAGACCTACTGATGGAACTAAGAATGGTGATAGTAGTGCTGTATTATCTCTCTCGTACACGACACCATCAGATATTTCGTCGAATACAGTTTCAGCAGTCTCACGTAAAGTCATTTGTGTTTGTAAGTCTAGTCCATCTGTAAGTCCAAACGACCAGTTAACAACTTCAAACTCTTTGTTAGTCCAACCAAATCTAGAGTTAGTAAGTCTTATGTTGTCCCCAACTTGTAGCTCTAAAGTCTTAAGACCAAAACTAGCATTAACTGTAAGCTGTTGTCTGTTACGCTCCAAGGAAATTAAAGCAAGCCTTCTAGCTTCTATAGAGTTATCAGTAAAAGTTAAATCTACATCGGCTATAGATTCTTGGTTGTTGTCAGTAGATAGAAAAGAAGAGTTAGTTACTTGTGGATAGTCTGTAGTTTGCCAGTTACTTTCTTCACCTCTAAACGTACCTTTAATAACATTAAAGTTGTCTCTTCGAGAATGTCTAGTACCAACACCAATGTTAGAACGAAGGTCGCCTTCATTCAAGTCCATCACTGGTGTAGTCCAATAAGCAGGTTTCATGCGCCACTTACCTTGAGCGTACCACATAGAACCACCCATAGACTTAAGTAGCTCACTTAACATGTCATAAGGTGTAGACCCAGTAGTAAAAGCACCATTACAAGTATATCTAGTTGTACTAGCAATAGTGTTAGTTTGGTCACATATATTAGCCGCACTAGTTACAAGAGTATCATCAATGTTAGTTACATCTTCTTCTAATCCATACTTATTTGTAAGGTAGTCCCTTAAACATAAAGCAGGGTTATCTGACCAAGCAGTAGAGCTAGTACGAGGGTCGTATAACTTCTTACCTTTTACTGTAGCTGTAATAACAGGTATACCGTTAGGAAACGCATCAGCATCAAACTTAAGTCTAATGTACATATATGCTATGCCACGAAGCCTATGTTCGCTAGTCCACTTAGCAGACTCAGATACAAGATCACTGTCAGCAGTTTGATTTGGAGATCCTAGATGTAAATTAATTCTAATCTTAGTATTATACTGACTTGGGCTAGTTACATTACCAGAACCATCTAGAGTAACAACTTCATCATTAATGTATATCTCATCAAAAGACTGTACCTCATGTCCAGCTACAGCTATTATACGATGTAAGAACTTGTTGTTGTCCCCTGTAGCTTCGTCAAATACTATAGCTCCACCAACTCTCATCCTACCATATATAATCTGATGGTCTTGGGCAGGTCCAAGGGAATTAGTCTGATAACCCCTGTTAGCTCCAGATATAGAAGGCTTGGGAGTAAGAGCTTTCATAGCCGCGCCAAGAGCAAAAGATACTGCAAAACTTGTAGCTATAGCCCCAAAAGTAAAAGCTACAGTACCAGCGGCAACAGCCGTACCAGTTGATATAGCCGCCGCAGTTGCAACAATAGCCATACTTATTCTCCTTTAAGGTATTTAGAGTATACACGTTCAATGTGTTTAAACTTAAGCCTCTCAAGAACTTTATCGAAGGGCTTATGTACTTTTATATTAATTGTTAACACAGATACTCCATCCTCTTTAAGACACTTCTCAGCGAACTTAATTAGTCGTATACCAGCGAAACCTTTACGGTAGTCTTTGTGTAAGTAGATTACATCATTGTTAGCAAACATATGATCTTTGTAGTGTATGTTAGTACCCAATACCACGACGAAATATCCTACAAGCAATCCATCTTCTCTAGCTGTAAATACTTTAAGTTTACCTTGTTTCTCTAAGCTACTATAAGCATCCCAATCTGGGTTCAACTTAATGCTATCTTTGTTAAGAGCTATCTCATCCCAATGGAGTTCTATAAGATACTTTATGTCGTCTTCTACTTGGCTAAGAAACTCTTGTTGATAGTTAATTGCCACTCTTTCGACCCCAAGGTATTTGTTTATCTTGTAAATCTTCTATGAAGTCTAAACCTAGATCCCCAGCGTAAATTGACTTCTGATAACCAGATGTAAACCTAGCTACTCTAGCTCTCTCTAAGTCTACTAACTTATTCTCTACTAGCAATTCTATAGTAGATGTTTCACCAGACTCTTCTATGTTCATCTGATCCATGTAACCTGAGAACAACTCACTAAAGGTCTTTGATTGTTCTTCTAAGTTAATCCTAGATCCATCTTGTAAGAGTATGTAAGATGCAGACTCCTGTAGTATACTACCTTGTACGAATGTACCAAAGTATATGTTACACACACGCCCCTGATAAGGCTCACTGAGGGCTAGTGAGAGTACTTCAGAGGGTACACCACTCAACGTAAGTGTAGCCCCCTTTACAGCTAATTCAGAAGTCTCTTCTATAGTAGATATGTTTAGCATTTGACCTAAACCAACCCACTGAGTTCCATCTTCTAGAACAAGAGTTCCTTGTCCTGTCCACATCCTTAATATGTTGTCACCATCAAACCTTAGTTCTGTAGCAAAGAACGGGTATACAACATTCTCATTTATACTTACTATTGTATCATTGCTTAGATCTCTTGACATGTTATTCCTATCTTAAGTTTAGCTTGCTGTGTAACCATTACCAGCGGAAATAGCCGCATTAGCCGCAGTCATACTTTCGTCTGTCCAATAATCTTTAGCAACCATTAGTTCTAGGTGCTGAGTATTACGATCCACACAGTCTTGTCGATCTGATGCATCATCATCTGCCATAGCATTACCATCAATAACATCATTGATAAGTGCAACTGAGTCACCCATTGCTGAGTAGTTCTGTGCGATTTGTTCTACTGTTAATTCATCCATTGGTTTATCCTTCTAGGGTTGTAATACGTGCGGTTAAAGCTGTAATTGTTTCTTGCTGTTCTTTAATTGCAGAAACCAATGTTGCAAGTATACCTTGATGGTTTACAGCTTGAATAAACATAGAGCCATCATCTTTTAGGCCATCTTTATCCCCTGTTACAAGATGAGGAATTACTTCCTGTAGCTCATGTGCAAGGAAACCATCCTCAACTAAATCTGTACCTATTTGATTGTATGAAACAGGACGTAAAGCGTTTATTCTTGAAATTCCATCTGTAATCTCTGTTACGTTTTCTTTTATCCTGTAATCAGAAGCAGTCTGGAACGTACCATTTGCAGCTACAAATGCTTTTAGTGCAGATGTACTACCAACATCACTGTAAAAATGAGCTATACCATAACCTCCGTTATTAGTTGCTCTGTAATTGTTTGTCCCACTAGATGCACCTTCTGAGAGGAACGATGCGCCAGTTGCAAAAGTAGGCCCACCAAGATAAACAGACCCTGCATAATTTACATGAACCCTAGGATTACCATCCCCATCCGACAGCACGATGTTGTTGTTTGAGGTGCGAATGTCTAGGCCGCTTTGGTTGCCGTTGTATGAGCCGATGATGGTGTTCTTGATACCTGAAGTCATATTATAACCAGAGCTATAACCCACGTAAGTATTAGAGTATCCGCTTGTCTGGGTAAATCCAGCACCTTGTCCTACAGCAGTGTTGCCTCCATTGTATTGACCTGTAATATTAGCAAGTGCTTGTTGCCCTATAGCTGTTTGTGAAGAAGATGTGGTGTTATCATAGAGGGCTTGATAACCAACGGCAGTGTTGCTACTTGCGGTGGTGTTGGAGAGGAGGGACTCCATGCCCAAGGCTACGTTATAGCTACCTGTAGTATTTGTATACAAAGGGTTAGAACCCATAGCTACATTACTTGTGCCAGAAGTATTACTATACAGAGCAAAACGACCAAACGCTTGATTATAGTTTCCGTTATTAGTGCGAAGGGCTTGGTGTCCAAAGGCGTCGTTATCTGTGCCAGTAGTGTTTGTGTATAATGCCTGATACCCAAGAGCCGACAAACGAATACCAGTAGTATTAGCATACCCAGCCTGATACCCAACTGCTGTGTTAGATGCGGTGGTGTTTGCTTGGAGTGCATCTTCACCAACGGCTGTGTTTGTGCCGCTGTTAATATCAGCAGTGTCTCTTGATTTAGTCATTGGCTACTATCCTTCTTTATATTACTTGTGCATCCATTGCTGTTTGATATGCAGTCTTCACTGCGTCTGTCCAAACGGCATTGCATATTGCTTGTACTTCTGTTGACTCACTTGAGATGTCAGTGTCACCCCATGTATCACCTGATTTAGCTGAGCAAGCTAATGAGTGGCGATGGAATGATCTGCTGATCTCTGCTCCATCTCTGGCTATCACTGTAGCTGTACGAACTTGCACATGCTTGTGATCTCCTACAACTTCAATTTTGTCTTCTACTGTTGTTTCTGTTAATGCCATATTGGCCTCCTGTGTTTATCGTGGCGTGATTGCCACCTGTCCAACCCAATCTCTGAGTGGGTTATGATTGTGTGTGATAAGTAATTTGAAACTCAAACTCCATTGTAGATGTAATATTTGCAACATTTACACCATTGGTTAAAGGACTCTGACCTGCTCTAAGTTGATAAACAGGCATAGTTGTACCAGCGGCGTTTGGTCTTGGTATTGGTATTCCAGAAAAAACACTACCAGAGGCTTCAACAACCATAGAGCCAGCAGTGTAAGATGAAGCATTAACAGAACTAACAGTAAAAGGTAATCCCGTTATCTGAATTCCTGTTGTGCCACTACCGCTTGGGTTCGAAGATAATCTTATATACCCATTTATATGAACTAAACTTCCTATTTTTACATACCTTCCTTCGGTTGATGCTTGGTATGCAAAAGTATATCCGCTTGCGGCAAGTGTAGGTGTCCAACCTCCAGTTTCATAATCGTCCAACTTATTGGCCGCCGCAGTACCGCCGAGGTAGACACCGCCTGATAGGTAAGCGTCTTTGAATGTTGCTAAAGCCGCACCTAGGTCAACAATTCCAGAGGATAATGTACCAGAGGTAGGGTTAGAGATAGGATACATAGAGTTTGCAGAAGCGTTAAAGTTCAAGTTAACATCACCAGAACCAATGCTTAGTCTGCTTCCTTGTGTTCCAATACTACCTACAGTTGTGCCGTCTTTAAGTAATCTTATCTGCTCACCATCTGTTGTAGTTCTGTTAAGCTGTAACAATAATCCATTTCTAGTATGGTCACTAGAACCATCTCCGTAAAACACATTGCCTGCTGTACTAAAAGTTGTGTCGGTTTTACCAATCATTACACGTTCTGAACTATCAATCGTAAGTGCTGTGGCGTTACCATTGTCGTCAATACTAGGAGTACCATCTGGTATGTCTGCTGGTGTAAACGTAGTGTAAGCAACAACCTCTAGGATGTCACCTGTAGATGCACCTGATGATAAGACAACATCTGATCCATTGCTTGCCGTATAATCTGCCGCCGCTAACTTAACGCCATTCAAATATACGTCTAGGTAGTTAGGAGTATACCCACCAGTAGCAAACGATGTCTGCCCAGATGTAGCTGTAAAGCTATCCCTTGTTTGTGTTGCCTGTGGTACTGGCTGTGTGCCAATATATCCTGACATGTTCTAAGCCTCCAATGCTTCTACCCTAGTCTTTAGGGATGCTATTTCTGTTAATGCTTCTTGTAGTGCGGCTGTAAGTAATGGCACTAACTTGCTTTGGTCTATGCCTTGGTAATCAGGAACACTACGAGTACCCATGACAGCTTCAGTTGTGACGTTACCATCATCATCTAAGACTGCTGGAGTTACTTCGTACTCTTCGTCACGCATTGCGTCTTTAGTGCCGTGTATTGCTTCTGGCACTACAGTCTGTGCTTCATGAGCTAGGAATCCATCAACACGAGAGCCATCTGTAACCCACTCAAAGTTTACTGGGTTCAGTGCTTGGACACGTGCAGATGCACCTGTCATTGGCTGTACGTCAGTCTTTAGGCGATAGTCTGATGATGTGTTAAAAGATGTAGATGAGCCATTTGTATTAATACTACCAACAAGACCATTATCATTGTGGAATGTTATACTATATTGCCATGATGTTGTTGGCCTATAAAAAGTAGCCGCCGCACTCGCATTAGAAGTAGCATTTACTTTAAGCATCCCTATTACACCATGGATGTTATCAGTTGAGGAGTTGATAGAAACACGCTTGTTTGAGTGGATGCGCATGCTTTCTGAACCAGCAGTATAGTTATGAAATTGTAAAGCGTTAGTCAGACCAGAAGTTATTTGCCATTTATGAGCGCCGCCTCTGTCTAAAAGAATATGTCCGTCTCCAGTACTAGAAGTGCCAAAACGAGCATATTTATTTCCTACACTATTAGGGTCAAGCATTAAGTTTCCTGAAGTTGTAATGCGCATACGTTCTGAGTTGTTGGTCTGAAAATTTAAAGAATGGTTTGTCTGAGTTCCTAGCCAACCACCACTAGATGCCGCAAGCATTTCCATATTGACAGAATTTGCTGTATCAGACGCACGGATATAAGCAGTGCCAGCTTTAGAAACATCTAACTGTCTTGTAGGTGAACTCGTCCCAATACCAACGTTGCCTGATGCGTCGATGCGCATACGTTCATTGTTGTTAGTAGCAAATTTTAATGGAATATTTGCAATAGAACCAATATTAAAAAATGAATTTCTAGCATCAATAATTCCAAGTTCTGTAGTACCATCTGCTTCCAAAAATTTAACTTGACCAATATCATCAGAACGCCCAACCACATGAATAGCTTCTGCATCTGCAGGTGCTTTTACAGTTAGTGGCGCACTAGGAGAACTCGTCCCAATACCAACATTAGAGCCACTAACTGTTATAGCACCATTAGGGTCATTCACAAACTCAGCATCAGCTTCAGCTTCCGAGTATCCATCAACTTGTGTGACAGATGATTTACTTCCTATATATCCAGCCATATTATGTTTGCTCCAATACACTCACAATAACATCACAAGATGATGCAGTGTCAGATGTTACAACAACTGTATCTGTAGTCTCCAAGATGATCTTGCCATCCAAGACTGACAAAGCAGAACCAGAGGGTATCGGTGCACCCTTGATGACGTATGCACCAGCCGCTTGG
>Ga0206682_10000544_pt1 | contig 41065 bp, 54 predicted proteins | sample M240m12015metaG_FD_155444 | JGI IMG/M metagenome (GOLD analysis project Ga0206682, IMG submission 155444) | Ammonia-oxidizing marine archaeal communities from Monterey Bay, California, United States - M2 40m 12015 | ecosystem: Environmental > Aquatic > Marine > Intertidal zone | place: USA...
GAATTTATAATCAAACAAGTGGGTTTGATACTTTCGCTGTTAAGTCAGATGGCGATTTATATATGGGTTCTACTAAGTGGTTTGATTTAAGCAGAAACCTTACCAACATAGGAACTATCTCTAGTGGAAACATTACAACAAGCGGTTTTGTGCAGTCTAATAACTCTACTGCTTTTACAGCAAATGGCTCTGGCGTAATATTAAGAACAATAGCACCAGCAGTAGAATCAGGGCATACCACTAAACATGAAATGAACTATGGCTGGGCAAGTACAAACGATAGAACTTATCAAGCACCTAAAATAGATGGTACTGCTAATTATAGCCATGAGTTTGGCTATGACTTTGCTAATGAAAATTGGTATTTTGATGATTTATTATCAGTAGGAACTATCTCAAGTGGTGCGATTACAAGTAGTGGAAATATTTTCATGTCTACCAATGGAAGCATACTTAGAAATTCAGGTGGTGCTTTACAACTTCAGTCTGATGCATCTCAGGTTATATTAAGGTCTAATAATAATACTGCTTTAACACTAGATACTTCTCAAAATGCTATCTTCGCAGGAACTATCTCAAGTAGTTCCATCACAGCAACAGTTAATAACTATCAATTAAGACTGAGAAGAGCAGATAGTGCAGATGATGATTGGAAATTTTATTCATGGGAAAGTGGATTAAATATATTTCCTGCTTCAGCATCCTCTGTATTTTTTGGTAGAGATGGAGCAAGTACAGATGTAAGTGTTTATAATGGCAATCTTAAAATTGGTACGACTACTGTTATAGACTCCTCTCGTAACCTGACTAATATAAATAATATTACTTCTACCTCTAATTCAGGAAGTGCAAGTATATACATAAACTCAACAAGACCAACTTTAGGTTTTACAGACACAAACTCTTTTTCAGATGCAAATGATATTTATTTAATAAGAGGAGCTACTGGCAACAAATTACAGTTTCAATTTTTTGATAATAGTGCAGGAAGTACAACTGAAACTTTTAATATAGACAATTCTGGCAACGCTACCTTTGCAGGTAATGTAACTGTAACAGGAACTTTAGCAGGTAAATCAGATAATACCACTGAGATTGGTACTTATTCTACTGGTGCAATTAAGCGTATTAGAATGGCACAAGGTGGAGAACTGCATTTTGGTGATACTACAACCAGTAGCCCTCTTGGAATAACAGAAGGTGAATGGAACAATTTTAGTGACCAAGATAAAATGAGTATTTACTATCGTAGTAGTTTAAAACTCTTTTCAGGTACATCTGAAAAATTTGCTTTTGATAACTCAGGAAACTTAACTGTTACAGGCTCAACAAGTACTGGTGATCTTAAAATAGGCAGTACAACTGTAATAAATGGTGCAAGACAACTTACTAACATAGCATCAGCAAATGTTGCAGGAAACATTACTGTTGATTACACAGGCAATGGAACAAATGATGCAGGTATATTTATTCAAAATGATGCAAGTGATTGGGGTTTACGAATACATAAAGTATCTACTCACACTTATGGAATGCAAATTGATGCAGATGGTTCTTATGTATTTAGAACAGTAAATTCATCAGGAATAGAAAAGTTTAGAATTGATGGCGATGGAGATATAGAGACTGTAAGAAATATTACTTCTACTGGCGATATAACTACTAATAATGTACAAATTAATTCTAATGGTCTTTATCTGCTAAATGGTAATTATAGAGTTGGATCTACAGCTATAGTGGATTCTAATCGTAATCTTATAAACATAGGAACTATCTCTAGTGGTGCTATAACTAGTAGTGGTCAGCTTACAACTAATGCAGGTGGCGTAAATGTAAACGGGGGTACAGGTAATTCTTATGTTTCAATAGGCTCTGATACAGGAAATTGGACTTGGAAAAATTATAGGTCAACACATAAATTAGCATTAGAAGACTCAGACGGAACTGGTGAAGTATTAAACTTTAGTACATCAGGCAACGCTACTTTTAGTGGTAAAGTCACTATAAATGAAGGCAATGTTGCAGATCAATTAGTTATTTATAGAACTAGCCCTTCATCTAATCAAGTTGGTATGAAGTTTGATGTTCATGGTGTTCATTCAAGATTTTTTGGCGTTGGTACAGATGGGCATCCATACTGGTCAACTACAGCAGACTTAACAGGTGCAGGTAATGGTGTATGGCATTCAGGACTATCTAATTTTAAAGTTGGAACTGTAAGTGTTTTAACAAGTTCTCGTAATCTACAAAACATAGGAACTATCTCTAGTGGTGATATAACAACATCAGGTGATCTTTATCTTAGTGAATATATTTATCACACAGGTGATACCGACACATACATTAGAATACAAGATAATTCTTGGACATTTAGAACGGGTGGTGGCGATAGGGTAATTATTGATAATAGTGCTACTACAACAGGAGATGTGGTTGTTGGAGGAGCAGGAAATGGTCAAATTAAGGTTAGGCATATAGATGGCAAGAGTAGTGTAAACACTGGTTATGATGCTTTGTATTTAAACTATGCCACCACTTCACCAGTAGTAATTGGACAAAGTGCGAGTAACTCAGATTTATATTTATATGGTGCTTTAAGAATAGGAAGTACAGCAGTTATAGATGCTTCTCGTAATATGAGCAATATAGGAACTATCTCTAGTGCTAGACTTATTGTAAATTCAGGAGCAAATGTAAGTCAATTTCATTCGCACCATACTACTGGTCATGATGATTGGCAGGTGTCGCCTATTTCTATTAGAGAAAGAGGATTAAATACCAATAACTCAACCAATAACCAGTATTCTCCAAACTTAAACTTCCATTGGTCAAGTGTAGTATCAAGAAGTTTAACGATGACTAGTGATGGTAATTTTACGTTAGGTGAATGGACTGCTTCAGGTACACCTGAAATGTCAGGCAATTTATCTTTCTTAAATACTGCAGGTTATAGAGTTAATAATACCAATGTAATAGACTCATCAAGAAACCTAACTAATATAGGCACTATATCTTCAGGTACTATTACAGCAAATGGTGGAGGTAATCAGCATGAATTTACATCTAGCTCTGATGGACCGATAATAACAAAGTCAACAGATGCTACAACAGGTATAGGTTTTACTGACAACAGTGCAACTGACTATATATTTTATAGAGGAAGTCTTAACCATTTTTATACCAACAGTGGGACTTTAGGTATTGGCTTGGCTTCAGTAGGTACTGGACAAAAACTAAATGTTGCAGGTGGTATTGGCATTTCAGGCTCTACTGTAATAGACTCCGCAAGAAACCTAACTAATATAGGCTATCATGAAACATCTTCTACAACTCCACATCGTTATACAGCAAATGGTAATACTGGAACTTATAACAAAACTGTTACTTATATAAATCAAAACAATACTAGTGGAAGCACAGCTAACGGCATGTTTATTGAGATGGGAAGAATTACAGATTCATCCTCTGCTGAAGTTAGACACTTTGTTGTTGGTGCTAGAGGTGGACAAATTAACTTTAAAGTTAACGGTAGTGGTACAGGGACTTTTACAGGAGATGTTGTAGCTTACTCAGATGAAAGACTAAAAAGTAACATACAAACATTAGATGGTAAAAAAGCATTACAAATGCGTGGAGTCAGTTTTGAAAAAGATGGCAAAAATAGTTCAGGAGTTATAGCCCAAGAAATAGAAAAGATTGCACCAGAGCTTGTTCATACCAATGACGATGAAATGAGCACTAAGTCAGTAGCTTATGGCAACTTGGTTGGTTATCTAATTGAGGCTGTAAAAGATCAACAAAAAGAGATAGAATATATGAAACTAGAACTTAAACTTTTAAAGGAGAATAATAATGGCGATTAGTAGTGTAACAACAGTTCAAAGATGTGAGGTTTATCCTCTTTCTGATACAAGTGCCGAGAATACATCAAACGCAAAACACCCATCTGTACTAGTGGTTTACAATCACAGTCTAACAGGAACAGGCAACGATGCTGGCGTAGACGGTACTGTAAGCACAACAGTAAAAAATATTTTTAAATTTGTAGAAGACGGCGGATCTGCTACAGATGTATCAGGTGAAGACGCATTAGTGCAAACTGTATGCGGAGCTATTTGGTCATAAGTTATGGCAGTTCCTATTTCAGGGGCTATATCATTAGCTAAAATCCGTAATGAGTTTGAGCAAAATAACTATGCTCATTCCTTGTATGGATTTACCACAGGACCAACATCTCTTGCAGCTGTTTGGGCAGGAACGTATGGGGCAATCAATACAGCAGCCTCTGATCCTGGCGGAACTCTTTATTCTTCCAAAACAGCAGCCCCCCACAGGGTGGGAGAAATTTTAGGGTATAACCATGATTTTTCTTCTGCAACAACTTATATAAATTCTTTTTCTTCTGAGTCATCTAGTTCAGATAGTAATACCTCGTGCGGTATACAACTTAGGGTTCAATACCTGAATGGAAACATAGAAGTAAAATTTTATGGATCGGGGGATATAGATTCTCAATCAGACAATACTCTTCTTTACAGAATAACAAATCCTCCTGCGGGATATACAGTAAGACATAATGAGGTTTCTTTGACAGACGCTGCTAGTGGAAGCGATGAAAATCCATATTATAGTGGTTCTAGTATTGGATATGATGGGTCAGCTGTCTCAATACCAGCATCAACCTCTTTTGTAGACTTTGATGCAAATTTAGATTCGGGGGGAGATTTTGAAGATCCTGGAACCTCTGATTGGAATTTCAGCAGCCAACTTATTTTTGAAAAGAGCGGTAGCACAACTTACACTTATAGTTTTACATTTAGCTTGACCGCTGAAAACAGCGGGGAGGGTGGTGAATAGTATAAGTTTCAGAAAATTATATGTGGACTAATTTAGTTGATTAGTTATAATATTTTAGACTAACTTAATTAAGGAGTAATTATTACCATGGAACAGAATAACCAACAACAAGCACCACAAAACATTAACTTTGATGGGGATGACTATAACGTACAAGACTTAACGCCAAGAGTGGCTAACGAGTTTAATACGTTGTTTCGTATACAAAACGAACTAAATGATCTTTCTTACCAAATCAAAAAATGCCAAGCTGCTCAAACAGTTATTACAGAAGGTTTAAAAGAAGCTATAAAAGAAGATAAAGTAAAACCTCTTGAGAAAGAACAAATTGTACTAGAAGATTCTTTAGAAGCTGAAGATGAGGTTTCTGTTAACTAAACTATTTAGACTTATGCCATCAAACAAAGAAACAATAACTAAACTCGAAGCGCACGAAAGAGAGTGCGCTATTAGATATGGAAATATAGAACAGAGATTAGAGAAAGGTGATAAAAAGTTTGATGCTATGGATACTAAATTTACTAGACTTATAGTGGGGTTATATGTACTTATTGCGGTCGCTTCGGGGTTTGATAGGTTCTTCTCCTAAACCTATGGATATAGAAAGGTGTAAGGCTGAGATTAAACGTCACGAAGGCGAAGTCTTAGAAATATACAAAGATAGTTTAGGTTATAAAACTCTAGGCATAGGCCACCTATGTCAACCAAATGACCCAGAATATGACTGGGAGGTTGGTACTAAAGTATCTCAAGAAGTAGTAGATCTTTACTACGAAGATGATTTTAACAAACACTTAGCTGAAGCAATTCATGTATTTGGTACGGAAGAAGGCTTTTATAATTTACCCCAAGATATTCAACACGTCCTTGTAAATATGTGTTTTAATCTAGGAGGAACTAGACTTTCTAAGTTTAAGAACATGCTAAAAGCTTGTAGAGAACATGACTGGAAGCAAATGTCTATTGAAATGGAAGACAGTAGGTGGTTTAAACAGGTTGGAAGAAGGAGTCTAGAACTACAAGAAATGGTTCTTAATAGTATATAATGAAAAAATGGCATATATTAAACTCAAAACCTTTGGAGGACTTGCCCCAAGGCTTTCTCCAAGACTCTTAAGGGATGAATTAGCTACAGTAGCTAATGACGTAAACCTTGAAAGCGGGCGTCTAGTACCTATTACAGACAATTCTGATACTCTTACTCTCTCTAACTCTTCTAGACAAAGCATTTTTAAATATACAGACAGCCCTGAACGTTGGGTTCAATTCGATGAAGATGTAAACGTCGTACGTGGACCGATACCCGGGGACAATAACGACACGTTATATTGGTCAGGTCAATCTTTTCCTAAAATGGGTAGGAATTCCGATATAATAGGTGGTTCTGTATACCCGAATGCTGCTTATAGGTTAGGTATTCCGGCTCCTACAGCCGCCCCAACAGTAGCTGCAGTAGGGCAAACTCAATTCGATGCTGTTATTGCTTTTGTTAACGAGAGCTCTACTATAACAATTACCACTTCTACTAGCGGATCTGCAGCTGCGCATGGTGTTACGGCAGGTGAATACTTAACACTAGCTGGTTTTGTAACTACCCAAGGTGTTACAGCTGCAAATATAAACGGTACTTATAAAATAAAGACAGCGCCTACAGTTTCTACTTTAACAGTAGAACTATCTGCTGCTGCAACTGGCACAGGTAATAGTGCTTCGGTAGCTAATGGAGTTGCTTTGGGTGGTAATTCGGACGCTGAACTAGACTACGAAACCTCGTACGTATACACTTTTGTATCTGCGTACGGAGAAGAAGGACCTCCTTCCCCTGCCTCTACTGTTATAACTACAGATGATAATATGACGGTAGCTTTATCTGGATTAGAAACTTCTACAAGTATTAGTAATACCAACTTATCAAAGAAAAGAATATATAGATCTAACACTGGTTCTAACTCTACACAGTTTCAGTTTGTAGATGAGGTTACTTTAGCCGCTACTACTTACACAGATGTGTCAAAAAACAATGAATTAGCTGAAGTTTTACCTTCAGCGACTTGGATTGGGCCACCAGATGACGGTACGGTTTTGTACCCAGATGGGCCTATGAAGGGTTTAATATCTCTGCCAGGTGGAATACTAGCTGGATTTACTGGTAAAAGAATATGTTTTAGTGAAGCATTTTTACCACATGCTTGGCCTGCTGATTATAGAATAGCTATAGATGAAGAAATAGTAAGCATTGCAGCCACATCAAATGGAGTAATAGTAGGTACTAAAGGCGTTCCTTACTTAGTAACCGGTAGTGATCCTTCTGCTATGGTAGCTATAAAAATAGAATCAGGCGAAGCTTGTTTAAATAAAAGGTCTATGGTCGACATGGGGGAAACAATTGTATACGCAGGTCCAGACGGGTTGACTGCAGTACAAGGAGCTACTGCAAGTGTTGTATCACAAGAAATAATTACTCCAGAACAATGGCAAGCTAATTATTACCCTTCTACTATTACAGGTTTTAAATGGCAAGGGCGATATGTAGGTTTCTACAGCACGGGTTCTGGCTTTGGTGGATTTATCTTTGATCCTAGGGGTGGCATAAACACTTTTGTAGATTTAGATGCTAGTGCGTTAATACGCGGTGGTTTTACTGACCCTGACGACAACGAGCTTTATATAATTATAGGAAATAAAATTAAAAAGTTTCAGGGTAGTAGTACTGCTTTGACTTATAACTGGAAGTCAAAAGAATACGCAACAGCTAAACCTACTAGTTTTGGGTTTCTTAAAGTAGATGCAGAAGCTTACCCAGTAACATTAAAAGTGTACGGAGATGGCTCGGTAATATACAACGCTACTATATCCACAAGTGGAAGTGCTTTTAGCATTACAGGCACTACCCCTAGTTTTAGTGCTACATCTATAACTGAACCTATGGTGCGCTTGCCAGCTAGCGTACATAAAACTTTTGCAGTAGAAATAGAAAGTGCAAAAATTGTAAACGAGGTTTGTTTAGGAGAGTCAATAGTAGAGCTTAAGGAAGTGTAATGGCTAAAACAAAGTTACCCGCCCTTAAAAATATCCCGCCTAAAACAGATAGAGAACTAAAGATTGCTTTAGATTCTATGAAAGAAGCAGTAGAAGTTAGGTTAGGTAGGCGTGGAGATCCTTTAGACAGAGCAGTAACTTTAAGAGAATTAATAGAGAGTGGCCTAGCTACCAGTCTTAGAAATAGTCCGTTTAATCCAGACGGAACCGGACCAGGAATAGGGCCCCCTAAACAGCCACCCGGAGACTTAACTGTACCACCAGCTCCTACGGGCTTAGAAGCATCCGGAGCCTTTACAAATATAATCTTAGCTTGGAACCAAGCTAGCTATGGTAATCATAGTTATACAGAAATATGGAGATCCCAAGATAACGCTCTAGGCGGCGCTACTCGTATCGCAACTACAAATGCGCAAGTGTATTCAGATGAAGTTGGGTATGGAGGAACTTACTATTACTGGGTAAGGTTCGTAAGCATAACAAATGTTATTGGCCCTTATAATGATACAGAGGGTACTGTTGCTGAAACTGAAATAAACATATCTGCGGTTATGACTACGCTTTCTGACGAATTAAAAAGCTTACCTGGTTTTAATACCTTATTATCAGATATAAATGTAACTATAGATGCAACTACTCTTAGTCTGCAGTCTACTCTCGAGGGAATAGATACTGCAGTTGCTGCAGCTGCTACTTCAGTTAGTAGTTTATCTACTAATACGCCCAGGGTTATAAGAGGAACTACAGCTCCTACTACTAGGGCAGATGGCTCGGCTTTGCAAAGCGGCGATATTTTTATGGACTCGGACAATGGTAACGAGATATTTGTGTATGTATCTGGTGTGGGTTGGGCGTCTAGTACTGCGGGTGCTACTAGTACTTCAGATACATCTTTACAGACACAAATCACTGCTAATGGAAGTACTATAAGTCAAACTGCTTCTGACTTACTTTTAGTTGCAGGGGTAAACGATAGGGCCAATATATCGCAAACAATAAATGTAGTAACTTTAAATGCTGCTATAACAAATAGCAGCACCGGTTTAGCGGCGAATGCTAATGCAATTAGCGTTTTAGGAGGAAGGGTAACACAAACGGAAAGCAGTATAACTGCGCAGGCTCAAGACATAACAGACTTAGAAAGTACTCTTTCTGGCTACTCTGGCACCTCTACTGTAGCTACTGCTGTATCTGATCTAAGTACAAGAGTAACAAGTACAGAAAATTCTATAACAACTCAATCTCAAGACATAACAGACTTAGAAAACACACTAAGCGGGTACAGTGGTAGCTCGACTGTAGCTTCTGCGGTTAGTGGTTTATTGATACAGATACAATCTAATGACACAGACATAGCGGGTGCAAATGCGGCTATTAATACTAAAGCTAGTGCAGCTTCTGTTACCGCTTTAAATTTATCTCTTACTAATTTATCTAACACAGTAGATGGAAAAACTAAAACATTTGCTCAAACAAGCGTACCTACTGCTACTGCTATAGGTGATTTATGGATAAATACAACAAGTGGTAATAACCAATTGTACAGAGCCGCAGCTGTTGGGGCGGACGAAATTGCTTCTGGGGAATGGGTACTCGTACGAGACGCAGGTTTTGCTACAAATGCCAGTGCCATAAGCACATTGACCAACACGGTAAGTCAACAGGGTAACACTATTAGTTCTAACTCTGGGAATATTACTAGTTTACAAAATGCTTTATCTGGATATACGGGCAACGGTGCAGTATCGACTGCTCTTAATACTTTAACAAATAGTGTAGCCTTAAAACCTATTACGTTTTTTCAATCTAGCATACCGACCTCTAGCGCTATTGGTGATATTTGGATGGACTCGGGTAATGACAATAAAGTTTATAGGGCAGAATCAGTAGGCGCGGACCAAAAGACATCTGGAGAATGGGTACTTGTACGAGATGCAGGAATTAGTGCTAACGCTCAAGCTATACTTGCTTTACAAAGTACTGTTAATAATGCTACTACAGGAGTAGCAGCTACTTCTAGTGCCTTAGGTACTTTAGAAACAAATGTAAATTTAATCCCAACTAATTTTTATCAACCGTCTCAGCCTAGTAGTGGTTTGACTAATGGAGATATATGGGTAGATAGTGACGATAATCAGATGTATAGGTACGATGGTACTAACTGGGCAAGCATAAGAGATGCAACTATTAGCGCTAATGCTCAAGCTATTACTGCATTAGAATCGGCCGTAACAGGCTATGACGGCACTACAACTATTGCTTCTGCTATAAATGGGCTAAGTACTAGCGTTGATCAAAATGCGGATGCTATAACTGTTAATGCCGATGCTATTACAGCGATAGAAGCTACTGTAAACCATGGAACAACTGGGGTAGCAGCAACAGCGACTGCTTTAGATAGTTTACAAACCTCTGTAGAAGCCATTCCAGCACAGTTTTATCAGTCTACTGCACCCGCTACTTCAGCTTCAACGTTAGGAGATTATTGGATAGATTCAGATGATGACCAATTATATAGGTTTAATGGTAGTGCGTGGGAAAGCTCAAGAGACAGTTTAATTACTTCTACTGCTAGTGATTTAAACCAATTAACAGCAACAGTGGACGATAACACTGCAGATATATCAACTAATGCTACTGCTATATCCGATGAAGTTTCAGCAAGAGCAACAGCTGTATCTCAAGTTTCAGCAGCAACTGCTGCTAAAAACCAAACTTTTGTTGGTACGTCCGCCCCTACTGCTATAGCAGCTGGTGATTTATGGATAGATACCAGTCAAAATAATAGACTAAACAGGGCTACAGCTCCAGGAGCAACCAATTGGGTAGAAGTTAGAGACGATCTTTATGGTACAAAAGCTACAATCTTTGCTCAGTCTAGTGCGCCTACTGCTACTGCTGTAGGAGATATATGGATAGAAACAGATAATGATGACAAAGTATATAGATGGAGTGGATCAGCTTGGGAACCTGTAGGTATTCCTACTCAAGCTTCTGTTACTCAATTATCTACAGCTGTTACGGACATAGAAGGTAATGCAGCTGCTTCATACGTACTGCAAGTAAATGCTAACGGCGCTGTTGCTGGCATGGTAATCGAAGCAAATGCAACAGATACTGGTGCAACATCTACTGCTGTTCAGTTTGTAGCAGATAAGTTTGCTATATGGAGTGGGTCAGGTGCTTCTTCTAGTAACTCTGTAGCTCCGTTCATTGTTGACTCGGGTGTTGTATACATAGACACAGCTAGGATTAAAGATGGTTCTATACAAAGCGCAAAAATAGAAAGTTTAAATGCTGACGTAATTACGTTTGGGGAGATGGAGGGAACTCGTATAAAAACAGCTAGTTTAGCTGCAGATAGAATAATCGGCGGTGTCATACAATCCACAGACCTATCTAATAATACAACCACAGTAATACACGGAGGTAATATAACCACAGGTACCATTGATGCTCAGTTTTTAGATGCAGACCTTATAGTGTCCACGGACCTAGGTTCGGGTGGATCAACCGTGATCGACGGTTCACGTATCACGACTGGTTTAATTAATGCTGACCGTATCAACGTTACAGACTTAGTATTACCCACAGTAAACAAAACAGTATCAGGTAGTACTATAGGAGGCTTTCCAAGTAACCAAATGACATTGAAACAGGTAGGAGAAATAGGAACAGAGCCAGGTATATACCAAGGTTATGTAAGAGTCTTTGGTGGTAGTGGCCAGGTTAAAACATTAAGTATTGCAGCTGGGGATGGTACTTTTGGGTCTTCCGGCACAGATTTATTAAGTGGGGGTAATGCTTACAACAATGCTCCTAACAGTAGTACTTTACCGATGGCCAATACTGGGGGATTGCAATACCATTCTAATAGAGCAGAGTATTGGGCAGGTATAGCTAGATTCCAAACTACTAATGCTATTGCTCAAATATCTGTTACCTTTATAAAAAGAAGTGCTAACTCAGTGCCTACGCATTTATATGTACATGCGCAAGGAGACAATGGTACTAGGTATTTAACCAGTGTTGAGTATTCATTCCAGAGACTTGCACTTAATCAGCCTGACCAATTTACATTTACACCAGTAACAAGTGGGGCTGTTTCAACCACATTTACTTCAAACACTATTACGTTAGGGGGTTCTGGTTTTACTGGGGGTACAGCAACGCTTACAGGAACAGGTGCTACCTTTAGTATTAATGGAGGAAGCTATACAACAGGTTCAGTTACGGTATCTAACGGAGATACAATTACTGTAAGAGTTTTAAGCGCTAGTACAAATTCAACACCAAGATCAGGAGTAGTAAACGTAGCAGGCACGTCTGCATCTTACAGTGTTACTACTGTAGCCGGTAGTGGCAGCAATCCGCCCCCTAGCGGACCTGGCGGAGGGCTTAACCCATAATGGCTATACATAATTTTGACTACACATATGAGTTTGTAAACTGCGAAACTACTTTTAAAAGTGGCACAGATACTACTGCGATTGTAGCTCAGGTAACTGTTAATATAACTGCAGTAGACCAAGCTGACGATACAAAAACCATAACTACACAAGAAACACGAGCTTTAAATTATGGTCTTTTACAAAGCCAAGCGTTACCAGATAGTTTTATACCCGTGTCCGAACTTACAAACGATCAAATGATTAACTGGTTTAAAGCAGGCGTATCAACTACAGACTTAAATGGTTTTTATACTTGGCAGCTTTATGGCTATGCAGAAATGGATGGGACGTGATAATATAAGACATGGCATATAAATCAAAAACAGCAAAAAAACCTATAAAAAAGAAATCTCTTACTAAAAGACAAGAGGCATCTCTTAAAAGGCATTCCAAACACCATACTGCGGGGCATATGAAGTTTATGAAAAGACGTATGCTTTCGGGCGACACTATGAGACAAGCTCATAAAAAAGCACAATCAAAAGTAGGTAAGTAATGTACGAGTATAGATGCGGGATAACCAGAATAGTAGACGGCGATACGGTAGATGCAGAAATAGATTTAGGTTTTGATATCGTTTACAAATCCCGTGTACGTTTGTATGGCATAGATACACCAGAGTCACGAACGCGTGATTTAGATGAAAAAGCTAGAGGCAAGCTTGCTTCTAAGTTTTTATCTGATGCAATACTTCATGCAGACTCATTAAAAATCCAAACAAAACTAGACAAGAAAGGGAAGTTCGGTAGAGTTCTAGGCGTTATTGTTGCAGATGACGTAGATCTAAACCAAGCGATGATTGACAACTATTTAGCGGTTGCTTATACAGGACAAAGTAAAAGTGACATAGAGGATGAACATTTAGCAAACAAGGAGGAGCTGTTAAAGCTTGGTAAATATGAAGAAGTTATTAGCTAACATAGTAGGAAGCGTTGCTCCTACATTAGGAACTGCACTTGGTGGTCCTTTAGGCGGCATGGCGGGCGAAGTTATATCTAAAGTACTAGGGGTAGAAAATACTCCAGCCGCTTTGGAAAAAGGTATAGCCGCAGCTACACCAGAACAACTATTAGAAATTAAAAAAGCTGAAAAAGATTTTGAAGCAAAGATGAAACAGCTTGATGTAGATATATACAAACTTGAAGCAGAGGAAAAACAAGACGCACGTAAGCATTTTTCTAAAGACTGGACTGCTCGCATAATGGGTATAGCAGTTGTAGGTGGGTTTATGGGTTATATATTCTTAGTTACCCTACAGCCACCCGAACAAAATAGTGAAGCTTTAATCAATTTGGTTTTAGGTTATCTTGGCGGTTTAGCTAGTGCAGTTATATCGTTTTATTTTGGAGCTTCTAACAGCACTAAAGACGAGTAATGGATTCGGCAGTACAACTTATAACTGAACTTGGATTTCCTATTGCAGCAGCTTTAGGATTAGGTGCTTTTGTATGGAAGTTAATTAATAGAATTATTGATGGCATGGAAGTTAAGGTAGATACTTTAGACGAAAAATTGAACTCATCTATGTCTAACCTTGAAGACAGACTAGGCACCAAACTTGACTCACAGCATGGTATTTTAGTAGCATTGATTGATAGGGTGCGAAGTTTAGATAATGAAATCATCAGACAAGACACTATGATTAAGACAATTCTAGGCGTTCCACAGTTAATTAATATTGATAAATTAGCAAAGGCGGATAGAGATGACCAAAGAAAAGATTAAAAGAAAAGTAGGCAGACCAAGCAACGCTGAACTCAAGCGTAGAAAAGAAGAAGCTGAAAAAGATAAAATTATATGGTTTGTTATGGCTGTAGGAGTTGCTTTAATTATAGGCATACTGGCACAGAACTTACGAGCAGACCAAATGACACACAAATTTAAGTCACCTTCTTTTAGCGGAGAAAATACTTCTAGCCATTATTTGACTATAGACAACGTTGAATACACCAGACGTATGACTATTAAAGCAGAGATAAAAGCGTTACAAGATGAAATAGAAAGAGATAAAGAAAACACTACGCTTGCAAGGTTTATTAGAAATCTAGAGTCAAGAATATATGCTCAGTTATCTAGGCAGTTAGTAGAAGCTTTGTTTGGAGAAACTCCAAGCGACAATGGTACAATTGAGTTAGAAGGTAATACTATTACCTACAGTGTAGTAGACGGCATAATAACTTTAACCATAGTGGACGCAGAAGGAAATGAAACGATTATCCAAATTCCTATCGGTAGCTTTACTTTCTAGCTGTGCTTCTTTAGTTTTTGACCCTATAGAAAACAACCTAGGTCCAATCCAAAGAATAGAAAATGCACAAATAGAAACATTAGCAGTATCTAATCTTGCCTCTGTTGGCATACCAAAACGACAACCTGTAGTAGCTGTATACCCTACGGGTTTTACAGACCAAACCGGACAAAGACTCAGTAATTCAAGCTATGCTTCTTTCTCTACTGCTATAACACAACTCCCAAGTGCTTATCTTATAAGAGCTTTGCATAAGGCTGGTTCTGATAACGGTGGATTTTTCACGGTGGTAGAGAGAGTAGGCCTTGATAACCTAACTAAGGAACGTCAGATCATACGAAGCACTAGAGAACAAAAAGATGAGGGCGCAGAACTAGGGGCCCTTTTGTTCGCTGGTTTAATTATAGAGGGAGGTGTGATAGGATATGAGGGTAACGTTACATCTGGAGGTGCCGGAGCACGTTATTTAGGTCTTGGTGCAACCAAGGCTTATAGAAGAGATTCGGTAACAGTACAACTTAGATTAGTGTCTGTTACATCAGGCAAAGTTTTATTGGAGACACTGGTAACAAAAACGATACTAAGTGCCTCATTGAGTAACGATGTTTTTCGATTTATCTCTGACGATACAGAGTTAGTTGAGATAGAGAGTGGTGTTGTAAGAAACGAGTCCGGAGGATTGGCTTTAAGGGCCGCCATAGAAACAGCAGTTCTGCAGATAATCAAGGAAGGTACAGAAGCAGGCTATTGGAGTATAGATGAAAAATTTAAAATTGATTGCGATGATGCTTGTGTTACCGCTATACGCGGCTGATAACGAGATATATGTAGACCAGGCCGGTGCCACACTAAACTTAGACCTAGAACAACTAGGGTCTGGAAATATTATAGGTGGGTTAAACTCTACCGCTGGTTCTTTGACCCCGCTCGACCTTGACGGTGCTACTATGACGTTAGATATAAACCAGATAGGTAGTTCTAATACCTTTTTAGGAGACATACTAGCTGATAACTTTACAGGTTTCTTTGAGTTTGATGGAGACAGCAATGACTTTACTATTCAAGTAGATCCAACTAATACCTACGGAGCTGACGGTAGTAATCTAAACATAGATGCTACAGGAGACAGTAACGACTTTACTTTAAACGTAGGCACAACAGCACTTACTGGTAACTTAGATTTAGATTGGATTATAAACGGTTCTAGTAATACATTTGATTTTGATATTAATTATGATGGCGCTACCAGTTATATGGATGTAGATGGTGACTCTAACAATGTTACTTTTGACGGCTCAGGGGCTGCCAGTGCGTATTTTTATTTAGACCAAACAGGCAACAGCAGAACATTTAACATTAAACAAATGAGTACACTTAATAATGACTGGCTTAAGATTATTTCTAACGGGTCTTCTGGTACTGTGTGTGTCATTCAAAACGACCAAGGTACAAGCACAAGCTGCTAATATTGGTGGTATATCAGAACTAAAAGGAGACGCTAGCGTATTAAGGGACCAACCTTACGGCGCTGAGTTAGACTTTAACATTCAACAAATGGATGATGTTCGTACAACTAACGGACGCGTAGGCATCACCTTTCTGGACGACTCTATTGTCCGACTAACAGAACATTCAAAACTTGTAATTACTGAGTATGTATACGACCCTGACCCATCTAAAGGTAAGATGGCTTTGCGTTTTGCTAACGGCACAGCACGTTTTGTTAGTAGTAAGCTAGGAAAAATAGATAAAAAGAACATCTCGTTGTCCACACCTACAGCAGATATAGCAATTAGGGGTACAGATTTTACTTGTACAGTAGATGAGCTAGGCCGATCACTTATTATACTATTGCCAGATGCTAACGGAGTATCTAGTGGTGAGATACTTGTTACTACTGCAATGGGTACAGTAACACTAAACAAACCTTATGAAGCTACAACTGTAAATGTATTTGAGTCTACGCCAAGTAAACCTGTTATTTTAGATCTTACGCTAGAGATTATTGATAACATGCTTATTGTTAACCCGCCTAAAGAAGATCCTTTGTATGCGGAAGAACAAGGTATTAGTAACAGCGGTGCAATATTAGATATAGACTATTTAGAGTTTGAAGACTTAGAGTTTGATTACTTAGCAGAAGATTCGCTTGAGTTTAGCGAGCTCGACATAAACTATTTAGATGTAAACTTCTTTGAGGACTTACTTGCAGTTATACAAGAGTTAGATACCTTAGGAGATCAGGCATTGGCTACTGGTTCTTTAGTTCAAGGCACACGGTTCGGGCAAGATTTAACTACCCAGATAACAACCTTTACGCAAGACGATACACTTATATTGGAAAGAGCTGTTACACAAAGCACTAAGTTAAGTTTAAATATATCGCAAGGTTATACTATAATATTATTACAGGATGGTAAGACACAACAGGTGTTAGTAAACGGTGGAGGCGACTCTACTATAAAAATTACACAAGGATCAGGATGAAGAAATGGATTTCGTTTGTAAGCATAGGAGCTCTTTGCTTACCTTTGTTATTTAACTGGCAGGCACTTGAAGTACTAAAACTAAAAACATTTGATGCACTCGTACAAACACCAGATCCATCTGGCTGGTTTGTAACTTTAGATATAACAGAAGAAGATGTAGAACTTGCGGGCGGCTGGCCTTACCCGCGTAAAGACCTTGCACGAATACAATTAGATTTATTAGAAGCAGGAGCTTTGGGTGTGGGTTGGGTTGTTGCATTTCCACAAGCAGATAGATTTGGTGGCGACCAAACATTTGCTGATGCACTTGCACAAGGGCCTAGCGTAATTGCTACGTTTGAAGGGGGCAGCTCTTATGCGCCAACTACAGGCACAGTTATATTAGGAGATGGAGAACCCATACAAGGTATCGCTTCACAAGGTGTAATTGGAAATGTGTCCGTGCTAACAGGCTCAGCTCATCAGGGGCTGGCAGTTGCACGTACTGATGTAGATAATTTAGTTAGGCGTTTACCTTTATTGCTTCAAACTCCAGATGGTTGGACTCCGTCTTTTGGAGTGCAAGTTATTAAAATGATTAGTGGCGCAGATACGTACATTATTAAAGGGCAGCAAGGACAAATAGAAGAACTTACTATACCTAACTACGCAGAAATACCAGTAGACAGTATCGGCCGTAGATGGGTATCTTGGATTGACACTCCGAGCACTAGCCTGGAAGAGATGAATGTACGGGATAAGTTTGTGTTTGTAGGTGTAAGTGCAAAAGGTGTAATGCCTCAAATAGCTACGCCAGTTGGCTTGTTGTACCCCCACCATATACAAGCCGCGTTAGCTGAAAGCATGACGGTAGACGTGCCAGCAATACCAGGCACTGCGTTATTATATGAATTACTTATATTAGTAACTGTACTATTATTAGCTGTATTTATAATACGTACGCTAGGGCTCGTCGGAACTCTTGTAGGGATCGTGGGCCTTGGTACTTTGACCACGGTCGGTGGTTGGTATCTTATAACATCTAATATACTTATAGATGTAAGTTATAGTATATTATCAATGATACTTATATCTGTACAAGAATTTTATTTACGCTTTAATGAACAATTTAAACTAAGACAATTGATAAAGAAACAGTTTGAGCACTACTTAGATCCAGCCCAGGTTGCACGATTGCAAAACAACCCTGAGCTATTAAAGCTTGGAGGAGAGAAACGTACGTGTACATTTTTATTTACAGACGTTAGGGGGTTTACAAACTTATCAGAAAAACTTTCTCCTGAAGAAGTAACGGAAATAATGAACAAGGTCCTTACCGTACAAGTACAGTGTATCCAGGCGCACGGTGGTATGGTGGACAAATTCATAGGCGACGCATGTATGGCCATCTTTAACGCCCCCCTCGATATTGATGAGCATGAAAAACGTGCCGTTGCCTGTGCCCGGGATATGCGTACGGCAATTCGCATGCTGCAAAAAGAATTACCGGAACCAATAGCAATTGGTATAGGTGTAAATACAGGAGAAGCTGTAATCGGTAACATGGGCTCGGACACTCGTTTTGATTATTCAGCAATAGGAGATGCAGTTAATACAGCTGCAAGATTAGAATCTGCAACTAAAGAAGTTGGTGTAGATATATTGTTGGGGGAAAGCACAGCTAAAAAAGTTTTATTCGATGCAACGCTGCTTGCACCTATTAAAGTAAAAGGAAAAGAAAAAGCTCTTAAGGTGTATACTATTTAGATGCCAAGAAATTATAAACAAGAATACGAACGTTATCATAAATCTCCAGAACAAAAAAAAAGACGTGCAGGTCGAAATAGAATACGTAGAGAGATGTTAAAAAGTGGTAGAGTTAGAAAAGGTAGTACGATTGATATACATCATAGAGATGGAAATCCAGAAAATAACTCTCCTGGCAACGTTGTACTACAAGATAGATCAAAAAACCGTTCTTTCGCTAGAAATAGCAAATCTGGGAAAAAATGACCTCACACAACGCTCTGTATGAGCTTTTGTTAAAGTAGGTAAGGCCTTAGGTCCAACTAAATCAATATTTATCTGGCGGGCTTGTTTGTGCGTCAGACACTGATTCTTCTTTTTCTAGTGTTTTTATGAGTCTATTTAAGTACCATTGCGCTTTAAGGACGTCTTGTAGCCCTTTTTTGGCCTCATACCTCCACATATACTTTTGGATGTTCCCTTTTAGATATCCTTTAAAAGATTCTGGGGTCATACTTTCTTCTATTGCCACGATGCACTCCACGTTCCCAGTATTATAATGCGGTGGCGAGTTTACATAATCAGTCATTCGTTTCTCCTAAACAAAATTTAGTTAATGTTTCTACAAATATTTTAAATGGTATAGCTTCTTTCATAAAAGTTCCCACTGTAATATGTGTAAGTGTAAAATCTTCAGTAACGTACACCTGATCTCCTGAACCAAACACTGCGTACGTAAATACACCATGTTCTTGTTGGCGAGCAAGCCATATACGTTGTTGTTCTGATAAGTTAATTTTTATTTTTGAGTTAAGCTTTGCAGGCAAGTTTTCTTTGTACTTGTATTCGATCCAACAATGATTGTTAGGACCAGAGTAGTAAGTGTCCGACACACCCCCATGGTAGGGATCATTGATCTTCCACCTATAAACTTCTTTAGGTAGTTTTCTATGTACTTTATTAATGAAGTCCTTTTCTTGCACGTCCAAAGTATATCATACGTACTTGAGTGCGACGTATAATGTCGCACCCGTACGCAAGTTACTTAACTTTTATTTGCAAATGTTTTTTCGTAAAAACCTTTAGCAACATTATAAGTATCTTCTTTTAGCCAACCAACGTTAGACACAGCAATGTTCATAAACTTCTGTCCTGCTTTGTTAGCTGTTTGAACCGAAGCCAATTTCCATAAAGAAGCAAACCTATCTCCGCCTAGCTTCATGATCTGTGTATTCCATTCTCTTGACACTCTAAGCTTAGAAGATGAACAATCAAACAAGAATGGTATCTCTGAGATATCTCCTGTTTTTTCGTCTACCTTAAGCAGTGTATGTGTTTGAGTCTGGGTAATCTCATGGTCTTCGACCTTGTTACCACCGTCTTCAAGATGCTTGATAGCTTCTTGTTTTGTTGGAAAAGTACCAACTAAACCGCCACCTTTCTCTCTTTTTACCCATACAACATACTCTTCTCTAAAGTGCACGTTGACTACAAATAATTCCTTACCGTAGCTTTCTTTGGTTACAGTGTTTATAAAGTCGCCGACTTTAGCGCCGTCTATATATTCACTATGATTTTCATCTACTTCGTTAGACAACTGTTGCAGTTGCTTTAAACGTGGGGTAGACAAATGTTCTGAGCTAATGTTTTCATTACCCAGGTTTTCGCCTTTCTTTACATGAGCAGGCATTGTGCTCGTTACTATACTTATATCATTAGACATGTTTCATTCTCCTTGTTTCATCTAACATTATTATTACGCTGACCTAAAATTAATTCGGGTCAACTCCGTACTTTTAACACCAGGTACATCAAAACCTGTTGCTACTAGTTCTCTGTAGGCGGTTGCGGACATACGTTTCTGCAATAGCTCAAACTGATTAGTTTCAGTTATATGCTCGTGCAAAGAATCCCAATCTTCTACAGTTGGCACAACCTCAGTTTTAAGTGAGATTGTACAAATATCATTAGAAATTTTATCGAGCCCTTGCTCTTGCATTCTAATAGATATCTGACTTTCTAATTCGCGTTGTTGCGATTTAAGAACTTTTTCTTCTGACTGAACTACTTTAATTTGTTCACGTACTTTAGCTGTTTCTGCTAATAAATCATTTAATTTTACACTCATGTTATCTCCTTTAAGATATGTAGTAAGTTTTCCATACGACCTAACTTAGTATTAAGTTTTTCGTACACCTCAGGTTCCCAAGTATTTCTGGCTTGTATAAGTATTGTCTCGGTCTTTTGTGTTTGACCTGCTCTGTATATACGCTGATTAAATTGCTGATAATGCTCAGCATTGTATGTAGGTGAACACCATATAACTGTATTAGCTTTGGTCAATGTAAGACCGTGGCCCGCTGATTGCGGATGACAAAACAGAACTTTAATATGTCCTGCTTGGTATCTAGCTACAATGTCATTACGTTTCTCAGGCTTAACACTGCCATCAATAATGTCATAAGTAATACCTTCTTTGTTAGCCATTTCTACCAGCGCATCACGTTCGTGCTTCCAGTTGAATGCTACAAGACTATGCGCACGTTGAGATACAAGCGTCATGACAATGTCATAGCGTTCTTGGTGTACAAATTGAACTACACCATCTTCGTCATACACGGCTCCTGTTACAAGTTGCAACAGTTTCTTTACACGTGCAGCTGCATGCACTGCGTTAACTGTGCCTGATTTTGTATACAAGACAGAATCTTCTGCTAAGGTTTTGTATTGTTTTTGTACGTTAGGCGTTAGCTTTGTATTTATTGTTCGTACAATTTTATCTGGTAGATCCATGCAATCTGTAAGAGCAAATCGTATAGATATATCAGACAGCTTATCTGCTACTGTTTCTTCTATGCCTGGTTTATCGATCCACTCGTTTGCAAAGCCGTTAAACTTTGGTGTACAAGCTTGATGTCTAAATGAATAGAACCTGGCGCCAAGACGCTCCCCGCTATCTATAAGATAAACGGGGTGCCAGATATCTAGAATAGTATTACTATTAGGAGTACCAGACATGGCAATCCTATTAGTAAAATGTGAGATAATTTTGTTGAGATTTTTACTGCGTTTAGCTGACCGATTTTTAAAAGCGGTAAACTCGTCAATAATGATTGTATCGAAGTCTTTAAGGTACTGTGTGTTTTTACATAAAAAGTTAACAGCCTCGAAATTAGTGATGACCATTTCGTTTTTACCATCTTCAAATACTTGTTTTCTATTTTTTGCATAAGCTACTCCATATTTAATATTGGGTTGGAACTTGCTAATGTCCTCCCCCCACGCTGCTTCCAATATTGAAAGTGGCGCCAAGACTAAAGCCTTGCCACCGAGTATAGCATGAGCATCTAAAACCGCACGAGTTTTACCAGTACCTGGGTCAGACGTAATAAGACAACATTTAGTGTCTACTATGAAATCTGTGGTGGTTTGTTGGTGCGCGTAAGGCGCAGGAATGTTTGTTACATCGTTCATCGTTCATCTCCGTAGTACTCTGTGTTAGTTGGGTGAGTACTAGTATTTGTTAATTATATCTAATTAGAGCCCCATTCGCAATAAGGCTCTGGACCTTTACCAAATGAACACCACCTGCAATTGTAATTGCTAGGATTTGGTGGAAATTTAGTAGCTGTAGTCATAGTTACAGCTCGCTCATGAAGTTTTGGCATAAAGATCATAGCTTCATCTCTAGTATACGTTTGCTCCATAGTTGTACCGTGATCTAAATACCACATTTCTGTGTTTACTATTTCTAAATCAGGGTACATAAAAAACGTACCGATAGCATAAATAAGTGCTTGTTGACTGTGTGCTATCTCATTACCAAATTGTTTACCTGTCTTATAGTCAATTACTCTAGCTGACGTTTCTGTTTCGTGTACTAGAGCATCTAGTTTTATACGAGCCCAAGTATCAGGAGCAAGCCAACCTGTAGGTTCCCAGTTAAGAGTGAAACCCCACTCTCCTTCTGTCTCTACTTTTGCATCTCCGAACTGTTCTCTTAGATCTTTGAATTGCTGTTCAAATTTTTTTAACGTGTCAGGTAGCTCGCCTAACTCGTGTCGTACGTATTTTTCTGCTTCATCATGGATTCGTGTTCCACGTTCCGCTGCAGGACCGAAGTCTTCTTGTACACGTTTTACTTTAGATATGTAGGTTCTGTAAGCGCAGGATTCGTATGTTTTTAAGGCCGAGTAAGACCATGCTGGTACTAGACCTAGTTCGATATCCTCCGTGACCTCAAGTGTTGAGATTAGGTCTGGACGGTCAGGCTGTGTTAGATTCTCCATTTTCTAATAATCCTAAATCCCTTTCGTCAAAATGTTCGCTTATTAATTCTTTCCTAACATTATTATCTATTTTCCAAGTTAATACAACTCCACGCGGTATACCTGCGTTACGATCTTTACTTATACGTTTACGAGCTGTTTTAATATTTAACCTAGACATTACTTTAGAGAAGTCTCTTTGCGACATAGTGTTGCGGCTGTCTGTTAATGCATCGTAGACTACTTTAAAATGCGCAAGAGGTATAACTACTTCTTGTCCTAGTGTAGCAATCCAATCTTTTAAATATCTTTGTGCCGTACTTATCCCGCCAGCGTCAAATGTATTTGTAAGAGGTATATCAAGTATATCTGTGAAGTATTCTAAATTACGTGTACGTATTGCATTTGCAAATTCTTCTACAATAGACATAGATATTTCTTTCATTTCTTTTTTTGCATCGTTTTCTAAAGCTGTATGAGCCATACGAGTATCTACTTTAAATTTCTTTAACACACCTGCAAGAATATATAGTTCAGGTTCTAAAGCATCTAAGTTTTGTAATAACTCTGGAAAAGCTTCTTCTATTTTTTGTTCTTGTCGTGGTGCTACATTGTATCTTCTGTCGCTGTCTTCTATTTTAACTGCATCTGCTCTGTTAGTAAGAAAGATAAAGTTCGTGAAAGACGGCAGCTCAATCTGGTTTGTACGCATCGCTCTAATGGTAAGATTGGGTTCTGTAATTTGATGTTTTAGTTTGTCAGCCATTTTTCCTACAGAGCCAGAGTCAGCCATACGAAATTCATCAACTACTAAAAACAATGCTGTTCTCATGTATAAGTTAAATTGTTCTTCTATATTTTCTAATGCTCTCATTGGTGTTTGTTGTTCACCAAACAGTGGTTTAAGTATTTTATGTATGAACAAACCTTTACCAGTACCTGGTATACCTGTAAATATCCATGCGGTCATGGTCTTTCTTCTGTGCTGATATATGTACGCAAGCCAATTAACAAAATGTTCAAACTCTGGTTTACCATTACCAAGTGCGTGCATCATAAGTTTATAAAAATTAGGTGCAATCTTTTGGATCTGTATGGCTTCACCGTACGATAATTCTTTGACGTTTTCTTCGCTACGCATCATGTAAGGTGTTCGTCTAAACAAGTTTACTGAGTACGGAATGGTCTCCAGGTCAATACCTTTGTTAGAGCTCGGATCAAATACGACACGAGCATCAGGGACAAAATCCATGGTAGGGCGACCGTGAGACTTAAGAAAGTCATTAACCGAACTTTTGCCTGTAGGCGTGAGTGGGTAGTCGTCGTCAAATTGTTGTTTAGTTTCATCATACACTCCGTTGTAATATGTATCTGTAAAGAAATCACGTAATACAATTGGTTTCTTTTTAGTTTCGTTGTTTATTTTATCTGCGAATATTTCAAATATACTTCTATAAAAGTCAGGGTCTGCTTTTTCTATTTCCCATACAGGTTCACCTTTAAAGTTATACATGTAATGTGGGTTGGTTAATAAAAAGTAATAACCGTTGCTGTCGCCGTTGTTTACATTACAGTTAACAAAAGGTTCGGACACACGTGTGATTTGAATAGTCATCTTGTCTGGGTTTTGTAATACTTCATGGGCTTCACCTGCCACATTGACCGTAGATACCTTTCCAACTCTTTTAGGAAGGTTGTTTTTCTTTCGTAAATTATCTTTAATTTGCAAACCGAGGGTGTGTACCTTTTCAGGATTAACACCAATTAAAGATGAGGAGATCTCAAGAACAGGCGAACCACGGTCAACCTTGACAAACCTACCACTAGGGTAGGGATCATCGACACCGATGAACTTTGGAGTTGCTATATAGATAAGCTTACTGTTATCTGCGACTGATGGGTCTAATATGTACGAAAGACTTTGACCATTAGCTGACAGTTTTATTTGTTCAGCTAGAAACTCTGTTTGGTAGTTAATCATACGTATAAAATCTTTTAGGGTCTTTGGATGCACGGGCATGTCTAATAAAAAGAATAGATGCAAGGATACTGTGTTTGGCTTAAAACCAAGAGAAGCACTAGCTTGAGCAATATAACTTACATTATGAAATACTTCAGGTAATTGTAAGACTATTTTGTCGGCTAATGCCTGCAGTTCTCCTGGATTGGTTGTATGCAAACCGTCTACATCTAGAACTAATAGTTCTGTAGTGTTTGCACGTTCAGTCATAAATGCACGTGGTTCGTCATCTAACTTACGTTTTAGTGCACCTTTATGTAAACAAGCTCCTGTTTTTGCTTGGTCTACAAGTAATTTATACAATTTATTTAACCCTTTTTTATCTACAGATATATCAAAATGTTCTGACGTAAAGTTTTTTACTAGTGGGTAAGGTTTTGTACCTTCTGTTGATATTTCTTTTGCTAATGGTTTTTTTGCGTTTAAAAAAACTACTTCCATATTATTTCTCCTTCTGTGTATATACTTCTTCTCTATCTATCCGTACAGATGTATCTGCTTGGAACCCTAGTTTGCATTGGGTCGGAGATGCGTGCGTTACGGTTATTTCGCAAAGCACTTTGCCGTCTTGATGTAAGACAACTTTTTCTCCTTTTTTTCGAGTTAGTATTAAATTTTTATTTGTCATATACCTGGCTTACGCCTCCTTCTGCGTCTAGCGGTAGATCGCTACACCAGTCAGGTGCTGTACGCATGATATTGATAATCTTTTCCATTGTAGCATCTGAATCTAGTTCAGAGCCAATGGCTATAATTTCGTCATGTACTTGTAGTACGATATCAACTTCTGGCATAGCTTGTACTTCTAACATTTGGTCAGTAATGACTATACGAGCAAGAGCTTGTACAACATTCTCAGTTATTCTGGGGCCGTGTGTACGAATTATTTCTCTTTCTGTTTTGTATACAAAGTTACCATACTCAAACATAAGATTAGGGTAGTTAAGTGCCATACCATTTGGCAGCTCCAGGGCTCTTGCACGAATTGTAAGTGGGCCATACTTTAGACCATACCCTTGTGGATTAATCATTTGAAACAAACTGTCTTTCATACCTGACCAAAGTTTAGGTATGTTTGGGTACATGCCACGATACTGCATAACAATACTTTTGGCTGCTGTGTCTGATAACTCAACAGACGGTGAACCTGTTTTAAGTGTAGCTTGGAATTTGTCTGCTCCCATGCCGTAACCTAAACCTAATATAGCTGTCTTACCTACATACCTTTCTAGCTTATCCTGTTTAGTAATTGTACGACCATATATTTGTGAAGCAAACTCGCAATATACATCACGACCTGTAGCAAAAGCTTCAACTAAATCATGTTCTTTAGACAACCACGCAAGCATACGAGCTTCTATGTTAGACAAGTCAGCTATAAATAACTTTTGTCCTTCAGGAGCCATAAGTGCCGTACGAAGTTTAGATCCCCGGGGGAGATTTTGTAAGTTAATTTTGTCAGCACCGCCGAACCTACCTGTATGAGCAGCGTAGTAACGAAGCGGTATACTAAATGTACCGTCAGGGTTTGTAGAATCAATAAATCTTTGCGCACGTGTTTCTTCTATACGAGACTTAACAAGTTCACGCGCATCCCATATGTGTTTGTACTCAGGGTACAGATTGCACATTTGTATGTAAGCGCTGTCGTTTTTACCAAAGGCAGGTATTCGTTTGCCTGTTGTAGGACTTTTTTTTGTTGGTACGACAATACCTAAGTCTTCTAAATAAGCTTTGAACTTTTGTTGACTAGCCAATACTTCTCTAGTTGTACCACTAGCTTCTATTCCTGCTGCAGTTTTGATGGCTATTTCATCTTTGTACGTAGTCAACGAACCACGGTCAAGCATAAGCTTTGGTTCTACAAACAAACGTACAGTTAGATCTATGATCTGCAGCTCTTTGTCTGGGTAGTTAGCCATATAACTTTGAAATAAAGCATAAGTTAGGTCAACATCTTGTATACAATAACCGCCTATTTGTGCATCGAGCTCTGGATCCAGGTCACGTACGCCTTTGGCGTTCACAAGTTCTTCACCTTTACGCATTGTTTCATCATTTGCAAATTCACGTTTGCATGCGTTAGCAAGACTTGCGGACATGTTGGGGTAGAGACCACGGGACATGGCCGCAGTATCGTAATAAAACGCAGGTATACAATTAAAGTACTGAGTAAGTATGTACGCATCGAACAGAGTGTTGTGGCAAACAACCGCAGTATTAGCCCAATCTATTTGTTGTAGTACGTCAGGTGTTTCTTCTTCGTTATACCATTCGGTTTCACCGTCTTCTACTTTAATACCTACACCCCACACTTTAAATTCTGGGCTATTAACGTATTGCACAGTAGACATTTTTGTCAGAGACAGTTGTACGTCATAGTAAGTCTCGAAGTCTAAGTAAATTTTTTGCATATTTTATTCCATAGTTTTTTTAAGTCAGCGTTAAGACTTTCTAACATTTCTGCTATTTGATTAAGTTCTTTTTTCATTGTTCCACTCTTTTAGGTATTTTTCTGCAATCAAACCTTTTTGTGCAAGTTCTTGCAATTTATCAAAGTCTTTTTCAACTTTATCTATTTCATTCCATACTGCATCTACAGTTGATTGTTCTAAATCATAATCAAACGCAGAATCAGGTATAGCATTGTCTAATTCAGACATAGCTTTTCTTAAGCCACCTAGCATTGTAAATATTTGTTTTGTCATAATCCCTCCTGGACTTCTAATTGTATTGGGTCCATGTCTCCGTACCAGTCGACATAGTCATCTTCATTTACATCTTTACCTAATTCTTCTTGCAAGAATTGATGCCATTCTTGTTCTTTCTTTTCTCTAAAATCTTCTTCTAAATCTTTATTATTAAAAAAAGCATCGGCTCTAACTACTTCGTAGTCATGACCATATTTACTATTTTTAATTAATATTTGCACTTTCATAGTTCCTCCTTGAACTTATTAATTTTTATACACCAGTCATCGTACTCGCTACGCTTTGCACGCTCCCAGCCTATTTGTTTACTGGTATACATGCTGTAAGCAACGGATAGTTTTACATACTTCCATTGTATATACGGCAGGTCAGCTGGATTGTTGTAAGTGTACGGATGTATAGGGTTACGTTTTACATAAACGTGTGTTGGGGGCATCTAATTACTCCGTTAATTAAACTTGACAAAATCCATTCTTGTCTTTATGACTATAGATATTACCTAATAATGGGTGATATTACAAATGGAGAATAAATATGGCAACATATAATTCAGATATGGTAGCTGGAAATCAGTCATTCAAACCTTTCCCAAGCGGAGCTTTAGGTGTTAGATATGCTAAATTTACAGCAACTACTGCAATTGCATTAAATGATGTAATACAAATGGTAGATGTTTTTGCTGGTGAAACTGTTCACGACGTAAAAATTAAAACTGGTGACTTAGATACTGGTACTGCTTTAGTACTAGATGTCGGTTACGGTGGTGCTACAGATAGCATTATTGATGGGTCTACAATTGGTAGAACTGGTGGTAGTGACAGCATAGATGCTGATACTGCTCCTATTGCTTTTGCATCAGACGACACAATTGACGTTAAAGTCCAAGTTGGACCTACAGGCGGCGGTGTTGGTGATATAGAAGTTTGGGTTTACGTATCGTAAACTAAAGCGCATAGCCCAAGACGGGACACCGAAACTTGGGCTATACTGATGCCACTCCTTGGCATGTTAAATTCGGGATTGAATAGCAAATTTTACTAATAGTTAATAAAAATCCAACCCCAAAAAAGGCGGGGAATATTGTACATTTGGGGAATCAAACCCCGATGACTATATAATTACACACGCTAGCCAATCTTTTCTGGTGTAACCCCTATTTCCGTACGGAAACTAAACTGTTAATGTAATACTTGTGGCGTAACTTCGCCCATGCCACCTTCGGACACGAACTGATCCCACTCGCCGGGATAACCACACGCAAGTAATATACATAATTTTACATCGTCGTTTGATAAACGATGCTTGATGGATGCTGCTTCTATGCCTATGTCCATAGCTTCTTCTCCTACGTCCATCATTGCTGATTTAAGTCTGCCCATATTCACTCCTTGGGTAATATTCTTGAAACTTCATTGTAGCTTGTTCTTCAGTAAGCAACACTTCTTGGTATTGTTTACGTTCAAAATTAGCTGCGTCTCTCCAGCTATTCATATTTGCTTCATACGAATACTCTGGGTTGTATTGCCATGTTGTTTGTTCTGCTTGCATGTTAATCCCCTAATAATTTGTTAGTTAATATTACCTCATTCATTTGTTCTTTCAACTCGTCAGGTATTATTTGTTCTGGAGTTATACGTTTAGCTGACGTAGACGGAGTCTTTTTAGTAAGCATACGCTCCATATATTCGCTTGGTACAAGCTCTTTACCACCTGGCCATTCGTCAATAAATCTTTTAAGCGTTGTAACTTTGTCTATAAAACCTACAAACTTTTCTAAGTTAGTAGCTACTTGTGCTTCTATAAAACCAATGGGCGATAACATTTCACAGAGTTCTGGATCTGTAATAAGCCAAGCTTTAGACGCGTGTGGAGCATATTGTCTATTTTGATACCAGCCTTTTTCGTACTCTACTCTTGTTTGTACAGGTTGATAAAAGGGTGTTAGATCTTTTAATGCTACAGCAACGTCTCCTTCTACATAATTAGTAGAACCAGGTCTTTCTGTGTTTTCTTGTCCATAAGAATTGTCAATATAAGGTTCGTTCCAGTCATCTAACATACACATATGATCAGCAGCAGGTCTGTTAGGATTACATACAATACCTAATTCTACTGATGTTTCTATAATGTTGTCGCACATACGGTTACTGCCGTAACTAGATTTACTTACATACATAGACTTAACTTTAGCAAGCATGTCATGGTAATTTTCTTGCAACTTACAGAGAGTAGCAAAGTCAGAATCTTTGCCTGTAATCTCATGTACAATAGAATCTATTGCGGGTTGCACGTTGTGTGCTTTACGAAATGCTTTTTCTAATTGCACTCTGTAATTATCTGTTATTTGGTCACGTAATGTTTGTGACATTTGTACACTAGCCATATTATTTCCTCCAAGTTGGTTCTACTTTGCGCCAGCCAGTTTTAACTGTGGGCACTGATACATTAAAAGGTTTAGTCATAAGCACCTTATTTACTTTTTTAACTTCTAACACTTCGTGTGTCATTGTTTTCTTAAGAACAAACAACACAAGCGAAGCAGTTAGACCGCCAACCATAGCAGCAGTCATACCACTGAAAGTGCCGTAAAAACACACCATAAGTGTGACGGTAATTAGGACATCTACATAGATGTCATTGCCAATAGTCTTACGTCCGCCTGCTTTAAGCGCAAGCAAAAGCAGACCTAGAGCGCTGAGTATGCCTACTAGTAACATCATTCCTCCTTTGCCATGCAAGATAAGCCATGTACGCAAACTGTACAAGTTCGATTAGAATCCACATTGCTGTGGTGATTGTGCCAACAATATTAGCCATTACATTAACCTCCATAGTAAATAAAATATACACCCCATGCCGACTGCGACACCGAGCAGAAGCAACGAGTATTGAATACTGGTTGCAAGACCGAATAATAAAAATAGTATAGCTGTGCCGGTCAACACTGATACACCAAACTCTTTAGCATACTGCTTACATTTTGATAACTTCTCCATAAGGAGCCTCCTCTTGGTTAGTTGATACCCATAACACTGGGTAATGTGGTTTATCTCCAAAGTCGTCTTGGCATACTTCTAGGTCAGTAAGATACACAAGAGCAGCTACATTTGGATGCTTGTCATTGATGTAATCTATAACTGGTCTGAACAAAGTACCACCTCGACCTTGGTATTCTACTTTGAGTGGCAACGACTCACGTGTGTATTCAGTGACATCGTTGATCTCTGAGTCACATTGTATAAACTGCACTCGGTCAGGATTGAGCTCATGCAAGATGTACGATGTTTCTGATGTGAACTGTTGCAACTCGTCATCTGATATAGAACCTGATGTATCTACTGCAATTGCAATCTCTTCGAGACATGGATTGTGCAGTGATGGCAAGTAAAGACCAGAGCCAATGAATCGTCTGTTAGGACGAGACCAGGTAAAGTCTGATTTGTTGTTGGAACGTAAGAAACGAGCCAACACCGCTTTCCAATCTACTTTAGGTTCAGTGACATCTGACACTAGCGTTTGCATATTTGCAGACAGTTTACCTTGTGCTTTGGCAGCTTCAGCTGCTTGGTTAACAGCAACTGTTAGTTCTGATTCGATAGCACTTGCTGTGCCGCCTGTACCATCAGAATCGGGATGATCGAGCACGCCACCGCACTTGCCAGAGTCAACTGCAACACTGTCCCATCCCTGAGGAGGTTCAGGGAGTACGTTGTATATATGCTCCGTACTCATGTCAGCATACTGATCATCCACTAGTCCGCCTCTCGGCAGAATGAAACCTTCAGCTATAAGGTGATTGTTGATTGCGTAGTCAGCTGCGACATTCCACTTTTGTGGATTACGTTCTTCTCTACGCGTGTGATGCATAAGAACCAGGTGCATAACTTCGTGCGCTAGGAAACCTACACGTTCCATTTCTGTTAGCTTTTCAAACCACTTGGGGTTGAAGAACAGATGTTTACCGTCCACGGCCCCCGTTGGTTCGTCCCACTCTGTAGGCTTTTGCCTGAGGCACAATGTGCCAAAGAATGGGTTGTCTAGAACAAGTCTAGATCTAGCTTTTACAAATGCTTGATTCATGTCATCTCCTCGTCGATTAATATGTCATAGTCTGGGTCATAGTCCATTAGTCATCTCCTAGTAATGCGTCTTCTAACAAAGTCTCACGTAGATCTTGTAGCTCGTCATTAGCAATTTCTGCTAGCGCCGCACGTCTACCTGATCTGTCGTCTACCTCATGCATTTTAGTGATCTTTTCTTGGGGCACTAAGTCTTTGATGTATGGAGCAGCTTTAAGTAACTGATTTAAGGTACTAAATCTGTCCATAACCAAATCTAGTTTCATCGTGTGGTCACGTCTTTTTTGTCTAAGGTCGTCGTTGTACGTTTGTACCTGGAAAGCAGCAACAATGTCTGCGTCTGTAGGACTTACATCCAACTCAACTGTATCGTAACTAGTTATAAATCTAGGCACTTCACATGTTGTGGTTGGCATAGTTAAAGATGTATATTTGTCATAGCCATCTTCGTTTGTATAGTCACATGTAAGTTTTACATAATTGACTGTGCGCATTGCCATGTCGTAACCCCAGATGTTTTTGAATGACTCTTTCATCTTGTTGGTTTTATCTAAAATACCAAGCCTAAGTAAAGCAGAGTACCCGTCTTCGGGCTCCGCTTTACTTGGATTAGCATTGTCGAACTTTTTCTCTGCAGCTTTAATGATATCCCACTTAAGCTGACGTGATAATCTAACTGTTTTCATATAACCTCCTATAAAACAACATTAGCGTTGTCAACGATCCACTTACGCACATCGTTGTGTGATTTGAGTTGTCTGTCTTTGGCTAAACAACCTTTGACTAAGACAACTTGAAACTCGATTGGCATCTTTTTAGCTACCTTCATAATGTTTTCCATAACATCATCTTGTGCTCTAGTAGCTAGAGCTGTAGATAATGCGTACAACAGAGCTGGATTCTCATCTTTCTTGTAAGTAGACGGATCAGCTATGAGTTGATCAATATCAGGTAACTTGCTAGCAATTTCTTTGAATGCAATGAACTCGCCAGCTGGACCATCGCCAACTAATGACGATACACCATAGAACAAACGTTCTGGATCGTTGTTGGCTCTTGATAGCTTTCTGCTAACCATGGACCACGCACGTGGTGTTGGGAATGCATAGTCATCTGCGTTGAAATTAGATAACAGATTAGGTCTGTATTGTATAAACGAGATAACATCTGGATCTATGTCGTGCTGATACGCCCATTCAACCCAGTCATTGAGTGTTGGTTCTAGTTCGTAATGAGCTAGTCTGTTACGTACAGGCGATGGCATCTGGTATACAGCTGCGGCATCAGTTAGTCTGTTGCCAGCACATACAATCTGCCAACCAATAGGCAACTTGTACTCACCAATTTGTTTGGTAAGCAACAATTGTAAGAAAGCATTCTGTGTTGCTGGTGGTGCAGTGGGCAACTCGTCAATGAACAAGATACCACGGTCCCCGTCTCGCTCTGCGATCGGGAAGACGTCAGGCACAGCCCATGATGTAAACCGTTTACCAGTTTCTTTGAGTTGTTTAATGTACGGAATACCACGCACATCGACTGGGTCAAACAAGTTGGCACGAAAGTCAATGAGTGGAATACCGAGCTCTTTGGCTACCTGTACTGGTATATCTGATTTACCAATACCTGGTCCGCCCCACACCATAGCTGGATAGCCAGCCATGATGCAGTCTCTAAGTTCTTCTTTGAGTTTAATTGGATTAATAGTATGCATAATAAATTCCTCCTATAAATGCACAAAATGTACTTGTTAACATATTTTGAAACCTCCAGAGTTTTTGACAAACTTATGGAAGTCTTCTACAACCTCAGCAGCAAAGGGGTAACTTTTGCGCCAGTCGTCAGTTTTACCTGTTCCGTGGCATGCATTACATTCACCTTGCACAAACTTGTCATTACGTGTACCTGTAGCATTACAATGTTGGCACTCTACTTGTTCTAGTTCATCTAGTAATTGTTGGTAGTCACGCTCATACATATGATGGGCATTAGATTCTATAGCCATGGCAAGTCTTTCTTCTATGACTTTGCATGTGTCAGCACTGTACTCATAACCTGAGTTACTGTGCCCCATTTCTATATCTTGCTCGGATATAACATCCTCACATATATCAGTGATGTACATCCATAGCGGTCTCCACCACCAGACGTTGGCACGAAAGTAAACACCAGGGTTTTCTCTTTCGTATAAATCTACTGCGTTAAAATAAGCTTGTCTGTCCTCATCAGGTAACTGATTGAAGTCAGGCATTTCAGGCTTGCTTGTGCCTTCTTTGATAATCGGATCAAGTCCGTATACATCCATTCCCATAATTTCCTCCTATGGTAAAAGTGGGGGCCGAAGCCCCCGTTGGTTATGCGTTGTCGAATACAGATTTAGTGTGTTCGTGTGTCGCATTGTTAAATGCAGTTGAAACTTTGACCGAAGAATCTGCATGATTCTTGAAGTTCCATTCTGCAAGTCGCTGTTGACGTCTTTCGATTTCATTTCTGACACGAACATCTTTTAAAGACAGATCGTGCAATCCGAACGAATCACCGATTAAGCCGACTACAGCTGACAACATCCTTGCTTTACGACCAAGACCAAACATCTTATCTTCACGCTCGACCAACCATACTGGTAAGTCATCGTTTGGATTAGCAGATGCTGTTTCTTCCTTGTACTCGTATGCAATAGACGCAAACTCAGCCCAAGTTCTAGTAGTCAACTGTAAGAAGTTGATACCTGTTGATTGTGGGTCAGTCTCACACAGTGGTAAGAGACCATCCGCAATCTGTTGAACCTGCTGAAGGTAATAGTCTTCTTCCTTCTTTCGTTGTTCATCGTCCTCGTTGTTGAACACCATGACCGTATTCTTTTTGGACTTGAATACATCCATGATGCCTTTCACTCTTGATGGCTGAGCAATAGCTTTGCCCGTGCCGTCAATCGCGTACTTTCTATAGTAAAAGTCAGGCAAGTGCACTGGGTCTTGCGTTGCTCTTACTTCACTACCTACGGGGTCGCCGTTGGTATCTGGTCGCCACGCAGACTCCGGTGTCTTCTGATCAGGCAGAAGCTCGCCAGTTTCTCCGTTGGCCATATCTATTACTTGTGGACCTAGGTCCGATGGGTCAAAATGATTCGACATACTTTTCTCCTTGTGGTTTTAGTTCTATACGTCTGATGAATCTCCTAAGAAACTCACCAGAATTCACATAATTAGCTTGCGCAAGCATTTCACTTGCTTCAGCTTGTTTGAGCACCTCGTTGGGTACATGTACTTCTTCCATACAAACCTCCTTGTATTTGGACTTGTTAATATAAATGCTCGTCTTCTCATCCGAGCGTGCATGTTCGGCCATGAGCCCACGTCCCTCGCTATGTTTACGTCAGGCCCAACGCTATGAACGTGTCAGCGTTGGGGTAGACGGTGTCAACTAAGCTACTGCTTGAGCTGACTGAGCTTTTTGCTCAATCTCTCTCATGAACACCTTGACTTGGTTGCCCTCGCCATCTGTTGGGATAGCTAAGTCAAAATGTAAACAAAGACTTGCGTCTGAGTTAGTAGTAGCAATACCTACTTCTCTTGGTCTAGACTTGCCATCTTTGCCTGGCTTTAATATATATAATGAATACAACATGTTTACCTCCTAGGTAATAATAATTAAGTGGCTCGATACACCCGTATCAAACTCACATACACACCAACAGCGCCACTAAGCGGAGCGACTGGCGATAGATTTATGGTTCCATTGGTTCCACTCGGTTCCACGAGTCATGGAACAGGATTATCCCTATAACTGTGCGGGGTTATAGGTCTGGTTCCATTGGTTCCGTTTGTTTTATGATTTAAGAACATATAACAAATAACTACGGTCCACGGTCCGCTACGCACCACAGGTTTGTTTTACGCGGAACCGCGGAACCGCATATGAACGGATAGCACGCAAACATGCATTGGTATGCACGCTTGTCCTGGTTCCACGACTTGGTTCCACATCGGCTTAGTCCCGTGGAACACGAGGAACCAAAATATATACAGTGACGTGCACAGGCACGCACACTGATGATAGTAGTTATGATAGTAGATAGGGGGTTGTTAGCCCCCCGTTGGTTAAGATTTACGTTCTAGGACTCTGTCCCAGTTGACCGTTATGCCTTGTTTAAGTAAGTCTCTCTCTATCTTTAACATCGTAAACTTGATACGAAGGTAAGTTACTAGAGCAGGGAGTATACATAAGACTCCAATTGTTATAATCGTTGTACTCATATGTTCATCTCCAACTGAACACCGTTCTCTGCTACTTCTTCAATTTCTTTCCTTAAGTCTTTGTTGAAGTCGGACTTCTTATCTTTGATCATAGCTATGGTGTAGCCAGTAGATATCTTGTCTCCCATACTCTGGAATGAATCCTTGATGCTTGGGATATTCTTTGTAGACTTAATTGTCTTATGTCCGTAGTAACCAATAGTGCCTACTAGTTTGAATGTATTATCTATAAGTTTCATGATGACCTCCTGTGGTCTAATTTAAGTTAATATACTTACATACCAACAACGTCACAAAGCGCTAGCGACTGACGATGATCCCTTAGCGGATGGCTACGAGTCTTCGAGTAGACACCAAGAAAAAACCAAAACAAGGTTCCAAAGGTCAAAAGTCAAATGGCGATGGTCAAACTCGATCGGGAGGGGTACTGGGTCTGTGGTGATAGAGGAGAAGATGTATGAGCGATATATTTCATATTTTTTCAAAAAAATTTTTTATTATAAATTTCCCTTATAAAACGTTATAAGGTATATTTAGAAGCATGAGCCTAGTCGCAGAACAAAATCTTGAAGTTACTGACGAAGATAGAGTCGAGCTTCAATCCCATTTTCCATATGCAGGAGTAAAACTGTCCGAGCTTTCTGTCCAAGAAGAAAGATTAATCTTGTACTTTATCCGTGGAATGAGCAAAGCGGCCGCGGGACGTGCAGCGGGGTACAGAAACCAAGACGCAGTATACGAGGCTTTTAAAAGACCGAAACTCCAACAGGCAATCGAGTACCTCAGACAAGAGATGCGCGAAGAAGTAAAGTTCGATAGGACTACCGCGACCCAAATGTATTTAGAAGCGCACCGTAAATCATCGACCTCTACCGAAGAAAAGAATGTTGTCGATTCTCTATGCAAGCTCCACGGTCTATTTGCACCCGAGCAAGCTACCCAAGTTAATATTAATGTAGATACAATTCAACAATTAGAAAGACTACCCGACTCCGAGCTGCTAAGATTAGCTGGAGTGGACATGTCTTATCTAGAACCAAAAGGAGAAAAAAATGAGTAAATATGAACAACAAGCAAAGGCTACTAAGAAGAAAAGAAAAGTAACAAAACTAAAAAAACCTAATACTAGGAATATGCCGGAAAGTAGAGGTTTCCACGCTACTAAAAAGAAAACAGCAGCGAAGAAAACAGCAGCGAAGAAAACAGCAGCAAAGAAAAAGTCACCTACTGCTTATGGTATGACCTCAAAAGATATAGTAAAGAAATTTAAGAAGAAAACAGCATAATGGGGACTAGAGTACCTAAAGGTAGTGGTAAAAAAGGTAAAGTAAAAACAGTAGACGAAGTCTATGATGTTGTTGACCACGAGTTAAAACCTTATAAACCAAAATTAATAAATGCTGCATCAATATCTGATAGAATTATTAGAAAAAGGATGAAGGTAAACCCAAGTACTCCTTCTCCTAAACAAGGCACAACTTATAAAAAGAAAAAAAGGAGTAGATAATGCATTGTATAAACGCAAAACCAAAAAGCATGAAAGCAAAAAAAGGTAAAAAGAAAGGTACAACTAAGAAGGGATATAATGGCAGTAAAAAAAAGAAAGGCTACTAAAAAAAGCGGGGCCAAGCCCACTAACCCAGCTCTGTATTCTAGAGTTAAAGCAGAAGCTAAACGTAAATATAAAGTTTGGCCATCTGCATATGCTTCAGGTTGGTTAACTAAGACTTATAAAGCGAGGGGCGGAGGCTACAAGTAGTGGCTACTAGTAAACCTAAAGGTGGCCTAACTAAATGGTTCGGCGAAAAATGGGTTGATATAGGTAGAAAGAAGAAAGGCGGAGGTCATGCACCTTGCGGTAGAAAAAAAGCGTCAACAAAACGCAAAGGATATCCAAAATGCGTACCAAAAGCCAAAGCAGCAGGTATGACTGCAGCACAAAAGAAGAGTGCTGTTAAGAGAAAACGGTCTAAAGCCCAAGGAGTAGGCGGAAAACCAACAAATGTGAGAACTTATGCCAAGAAAACCAGCAAAAGCAATAAGAAAAACAACAGGAAAAGGCGGTAATTACCGAAAAACCAAATCTGGCGCAGGAATGACCAAAAAAGGCGTTGCTGCATACAGAAAAGCGAACCCCGGTTCTAAGTTAAAGACCGCGGTTACAGGAAAAGTTAAAAAAGGTTCAAAAGCAGCAAAAAGACGTAAATCTTATTGCGCTAGGTCAGCAGGACAACTTAAAAGAAGCTCTGCTAAAACTAGAAATGATCCAAATTCAAGAATTAGACAAGCGCGTAGACGCTGGAAATGTTAACCAAGGAGAAAAAGCATGGGCTATGGAAAAGGATACCCGAGAGGGCCAGTTAAGAAAAAAAAGAAAGCAGCTAAGAAAAAGAAGAAGTGACGGAGCTTCAAAAAGTAGAATGCTACAAGTGTAAAAAGTTGTTGGCAGATAACCTCGTACTTCCCAAAGGGTTGTGCGTATATTGCGCTGCGGATGAGTCGGATGCTCTACCCGAGCCTAAACCCCAAGAAAACAAACAAGCTAAAAAAGAACAAAAAGCGCAAGTTCGTGCAGAACAAGAACTGGCAAAACGAATACTGTCCAGAAAACGGATGTTGCCTTTTGTAGAAAAGTTTAATCCAGACTACCAAGCAGGTTGGGTGCACAAAGATATATGCCAAAGGCTCGAACAGTTTAGTCAGGATGTGCAGGATAAAAAATCACCAAGGTTGATGTTGTTCATGCCTCCGCGTCATGGTAAAAGTACACTTGCAAGTATAGCCTTCCCAGCGTGGCACTTGGGCCGTAATCCAGGGCACGAGTTCATAAGTTGTTCGTATTCCGGATCTTTGGCCATGAGCTTCTCTAGAAAAGTACGTCAAGTATTAAGAGAGCCTAATTATAAGAATGTATTTGAAGATACGAAATTAGATAAAGATTCACAGTCCGTAGAATCGTGGCAAACAACCCAAGGCGGCGGATACGTAGCAGCCGGTGTTGGTGGTGGTATTACAGGTAAAGGTGCGCATGTACTTTTAATCGATGATCCAGTAAAAAACAGAGAAGATGCAGAATCAGAAAACAGCCGCGAGGCTACCTGGGATTGGTACACCTCTACTGCCTATACTCGTTTATCTCCAGGTGGGGGCATATTAGTTATTCTTACAAGATGGCACGATGATGATCTAGCCGGACGGCTTCTTCAGCATGCAGAAAAAGGCGCGGACTCTTGGGAAGTAGTTAAATACCCAGCAATAGCAGAAGAAGATGAAGAGTTTCGTGCAGCGGGAGAACCCCTGCATCCAGAACGTTATAATGTAGAATCTTTAGAAATGATACAAAGGGCCATCGGCCCCAGAGACTGGACGGCGTTGTATCAACAGAACCCGGTATCCGATGAGGGTGATTACTTTACTCGAGATATGATTAGATATTATGAACCGGATGAGATTGAGTATGATAAGATGCGTTATTACTGCGCGTGGGACTTGGCTATCGGGCAAAGAGACAGGAACGATTTTTCTGTAGGAATTGTCGTAGGTATAGATGAGTATGATAACATGTTTGTAGTAGACTTAGTTCGTGGCAAATACGATGGTTACGAGCTGGTAGAAAAAATACTGGATCTTTACGAACAGTGGAGACCCGGCATAGTAGGTATTGAGCGTGGACACATAGAAATGGCTATTGGACCTTTCTTAGAGAAACGTGTTGCGGAACGTAGATTACATTCTGCATATTTTAAAGATTTAAAAGTAGGGAGACGAGATAAAGAAGCTAGAGCGAGAGCTATACAGGGTAGAATGCAACAGGGTAAAGTTTATTTCCCTGAAGATTCTGTCTGGACGGGCCCAATGATTGCTGAGCTTTTACGTTTTCCGAATGGGGTACACGATGACCAAGTTGATGCTTTAGCTTGGGTTGGTTTAATGATAATGGAGTTTGCTACTTTTTATGAAGCTCCAGAGCATATACCTTCGTGGAGAGATAGGTTAGAATTAATAGCGAAAGGGTCGAAAAAGAAATCGGCAATGAGTGCATAATATGGCGTACAGTAAAAAACCAAAGAAGAATTTATCAAAAGCGGAACAGCTGACTCTGGCAAAAAACCAGTGGAACGCCTACACCCGAGCTAGAGATCATGGACATGAAGACTATGTAGATCTAGCAAAAAAATGTGACGCATATTATAGAGGCGAGCAATGGGACGATTTTGATATGCAGCAGCTAGATGACCAAGGGCGTCCGGCTCTAACTATTAATACTATTTTACCTACTGTAAATGCTGTACTAGCTGAACAAAGTTCTAAAAAAGCAGACGTGCAATTTAAACCCAGGGGCGGAGGCAACCAAGAAGTTGCAGACGTACTGACTAAAGTTTACGCACACATAGCCGACAACAACAAATTAGATTGGATGGAAGCCCAGGTTTTTTCTGATGGTCTTATACAAGACCGCGGATGGTTTGATGTTCGTGTAGATTTTTCTGATCACGTAAATGGTGAAGTACGAATAGAATCCAAAGACCCATTGGATATAGTAATAGACCCAGATGCTAAACATTACGACCCTAGAACTTGGAACGAAATATTTGAAACTAAGTGGATGAGCTTAGATGAAATAGAAGAAACTTACGGACAAAAAGAAGCAGATCAACTTAGGCTACTAGCAGAAACTGGCACTACGCTAGGGGCTGACTCTATGGACTTTGAAGAAGAAAGGTATGGAGATACAGATGAACATAATTACGGACAACAATACCCTGGGGACCCAGAGAATGCACGTGCACTTAGGTCTATAAGAGTTATAGAAAGACAATATTACAGGTTAAAAGATTGTATGTACTATGTAGATACTGTAACAGGCGACCAAAGAGAAATACCCTATAACTGGGGTAAAAAGAAAAGAGAGCAGTTTGCTGATC
>Ga0206682_10000548_pt1 | contig 40818 bp, 11 predicted proteins | sample M240m12015metaG_FD_155444 | JGI IMG/M metagenome (GOLD analysis project Ga0206682, IMG submission 155444) | Ammonia-oxidizing marine archaeal communities from Monterey Bay, California, United States - M2 40m 12015 | ecosystem: Environmental > Aquatic > Marine > Intertidal zone | place: USA...
ATAATTATGCAATTAAACGGAGTGCAGAAAATGGACATGATAAGGTGGTAAAGCTACTGTTGGAAGATAAAGATAAACGCGCCGATCCAGCAGCGGGCAATAATTATGCAATTAGATACAGTGCAAAAAATGGACATGATAAGGTGGTAAAGCTACTGTTGGAAGATAAAGATAAACGCGCCGATCCAGCAGCGTATGATAATTATGCAATTAAACGGAGTGCAGAAAATGGACATGATAAGGTGGTAAAGCTACTGTTGGAAGATAAAGATAAACGCGCCGATCCAGCAGCGGGCAATAATTATGCAATTCAAGTCAGTGCAGAAAAAGGACGTGATGAGGTGGTAAAGTTACTATTGGAAGATAAAGATAAACGCGCCAACCCAGCAGCGTATGATAATTATGCAATTAGAATAAGTGCAGAAATTGGACATGATGAGGTGGTAAAGCTACTGTTGGAAGATAAAGATAAACGCGCCGATCCAGCAGCGGATGATAATTATGCAATCAGGGAGAGTGCAGAAAATGGGTATCTTGAGGTGGTAAAGCTACTGTTGAAAGATGAACGCGTTAATCCAACAGCGGATGATAATTCTGCAATTAGTTACAGTGCAGAAAAATGGAATTTTGAGGTTGTTAATGTGTTGATTGCTTCTTTTTTTATCAACAAAGTCCTAGTCGAAAAGGACTACAAAATTTACATGGAATACAATAATAGAACATCAACATGGAAATCGTTTCGAGGTAACCAAGCGAATGAGATACAACTAACAACAGTGTTGCAATACTTTGAAAAATTGCAACGAACGTTTAAAAATGTGTTTCAGACAGAAGAAGATCAACAAACGCTTCCATACCTACTACATTTTTCACACAAGCAGTTACTTGACACAAAAAAACTTCAAATTGGACAAGACAGAGAACGTCAAATACGTAACATTGCCTTTACCTATTTTTTTATGGTTCAATATTCGTTAATTCAATTAAAAAACAAAAAAATAACATCTATTTATGACAATGCAGAAAAATGGTCTTTTGATTACACAAAGGGGTTAATGTTTCAGTTATGGTTACCAGACAAGGGTGCTTCGTATGATAGTAGAGATTTTTTAATAAAGGAGTTTAAGAAATTAAAAGAAATGGAAGGTTCAGAGTACCAAGAAGCACTAAAGCGATTGGCTAGGATAATGTCTATTAAATACGAAGAAACCCTTTTTGAAAAAATCAAAGCAAAGTTATTTCCAAAACCAACAGAAACACGAAACAATTTGCAACCACCACGAAAAAAGGTAAAATCAGAAAAGACAGAGGAAAAATCAGAAAAGACAGAGGAAAAAACGAGAGGTCCGCAAATGGTACCGGATTGGATAGACTTAAAGTTAAAACAAAGATTAAAATTTTAAGCAAACACCTATATAATTGCCTTTTGCGTATCTTAAAAGGATGCGTTTTATATTACTATTCTTATTCTTTACTTCTGTGAACGCACACATGCCACTCTTCCCAAGCTCCACGTCCAGCTTGGCGCCGCACCACTTGTCGGACGTGATTGGAAAGTCTTGGGGTGTCTATGGTGATACCGAGACCATTACGTGGTTGACAATGGATGGTATGAAGGGCGAGGAAATGACGGTATCCTTGCAGCGTAATCGAGACATTGGTTTTTATGACGTAGCCATTTGGGGTCCTGGTATGAACCAGGTAAATTGCAGCACGGAATTTTTTGGTTGGGCACATGGCGTGACGGATAGCTACTTTACTCGTGATTTGTCCGAGTTGCCGGCTGCTGTGCTGCAAGCAATAGATGGCAGCGAGGCGATCGTGCTCCACGGCGACGCTAAGCAGGATCCTGAGTACGAGGCGTTTGGTGTGAATGTCTACTGGCCGATTGGTGGTTGCAAGGACAAGTTTCCTGCAACGGCGACCTACTCGATGGCGGTGCTACATCCTGAGAACAAGACACAGCATTTTAGTCTTGGTGTTGGTATGGCGGAGTCGTTTACGGTGTCTGAGTTGTTGACGATGTCGTTTCCGATGTTGCAGACGTTTTTGTGGGGTGGTCGATCGATGGTATCATTGGTGATGATATTTGCAATGACATGGTTGTTGACCTATGTGACGATTTTGTACTGGTTTTCTAGTCGTTACACTCAGCTGCAAGCACGGCTGCTGTCGTCGATTGCAAGCTATGCGTTGTGGCTTGGCTTGTCTGGTTTGGTGGCATCCTCTGCTGTGTGGTTGTCGCAGTTGATTTGGTCCTTGCAGTACGTGTCGTTTGTGACGTCGATGTGGATAGCAATAGGAGTGCACATTGTGATGCCGTTGGTGTATGTCGAGTTGGTGGTAGGTTTTTATGATCCTCGTTTTTTTACACAAGGAACTCGTATATGGTCTGGTATACTAGTGATAGTTGGTGCTGCGTTGATGTTATTTTTGGCATGGCAGTCCTATATTGTGTTTCCTAGTCTAGTAGTAGTCGGTGCTATTATGCATATGTTTTAAAATTTTATTAATATTTAGAATTTTAATAATATTTAGAATTTTAATAGACTGTTCGTATTTGATTTTGTTTTAACTTTCGTTTTTATTGACACATTACTAGGTGGAAAAATAGTCTGTTCTACATCTAAGAATAAAAATGCCTTTCCTTTAGGATATATTGCAAAAACATTGTAATATGCTTTTAATTTAAATATTGGTTTCATATTTTCATTTTTCTTGAAGTATTTTATTGTTTCATATAATTTTTTCCATACATAATCTATACTTAATTCATTTGAAGGAAGCAGATTTTTGTAAACAGAATATAAAAGTGCAAAATCCTCTTTTGAAATGTCTAAAATATTTGTATATTGATGAAACAAAACAAAAAGATTGTCAATGTCGTCACGAAAAATCTTGTAGTTGCTAACCACAAAATCTTGATCATTGATATATTTCTCTACAGATTGATTGTATGATATGCGCAAGTTTCGAGTCTTTATTATGTCTTGAACAGTATTTTCTATTTTGCTTACTTGCCTTTCTATAATGTTATACAAAACCAAATCTCCTTCTGTCATTTTATGTATTTTTTGTTTAACAAGTTTCCACATTTTTTGAAACATAAGATAATATTTCTTTTCATTAACCTTTTCAAAAATATTAATTATACGTTGTTTTCGATCGTTGTTCATTGCAATTAGTACAAATGTACCTTATCTATATACTAAAGTTGTATTGTTTTGTTTCCTATACGAGTTATATGTATTATATTAGTATTATCATAAATATATATAAATTAAGTTTTAAAAGTCCCAATACTCGTCTTTTTCTTTTTGCCATGGTTTTGGCATCTTGTGCGACCATAGGTCTTTTCTGGTTTCGATCCAATCACAGTTGCTGCACAGCAGCCTGCACAGCATCATCTCCAGCTTCAATTTTGGCTTTGCTTTTTGGAAGCTGCAGTTGTTTTTGGAGATGTAATTGGAGATGCCAAAGTTTTTTTTGGCAAAGTTTTCCCCGTGGTCAAATTTAAAGCAGTTGACGTTTTCTTCGGTGACTTGTCTGTCACAGAGTGCACATCCTTTTCTTCTTAATTTTTCTTGGTTGACGTAATTATTTTTTAATTTCTTGTACTCGTCGTGGTGCTTGATGGTCTTGCGTGTTGTTTGTTGTTTAAAGTAGTCTTGTTTGGTGATGACATCGTGGCAGTACCTGCATAGGCACCTAACTTTTTTCATTTCTTTTCGTTGCGCCTTTGGTCCTCCGTTGCATGCCCAGTAGGTGTAAAAGGAGACTTCTTCAATTTTCTTCCCTTTGTAATGGTCAGCCTGTAGAACCTGTGCATTGGATTCACCGCAGTTGACGCACTGGTTGTTTTCTTTCCATGCAAGCCACTGCTGCCTGCATTTGCCGACGATGGTGGTCTTGCTTCTCGTACTTTTTGCACTTTGTTGCCTGCAGTGGTGGCATTGCGAGACGTGTTTTTTCTTCCTGTGTTTCGAGTAGCTTTGAAAGTGCGTGAGGTGCTTTTTTTTCTTGCACTTTTTACAGATTTTCACTGGATAGACTGGTAGTTTCATGTAAGTTCTGCTTGGCCCTGGTCAACTCTTTGCTCCTGTTGTAGACATCTTGCAGGCGTTGTTTCTTGGCTGCTTGTTTCGCTTCCTCCTCCGCTTCCTGCTGAGCTTGTCGTTTTCGGTTCATGCGTGTCTGCTGCTCGTGTAGGATGCTGTGGAAGCAGTTCTTCCTTGGATGCTGTGGTTGTTGCCATGCGAGTTCTTTGAAGTCTGGGTGAAAGTAGATGTTTCTGGTGCATAGTTTCCTGACTTCTTCTAGTGCATAAACCGGCCAAGATCCGCATAGTACGACGTTGCTGATCGGGCCGCATAGCCAGTGAAAGCGCATGACGAAGGCATCTCGCAGCTCTGTTGCGTGGTAGCATAGCGGTTCAAACTCGTGAAATGGGTTTTCTAGAAAGACCATAAACTGCTCGTAGTTGTTCTTCCAAGCATAGGTAGATACTTTTCCTTCGTGTGTGATGTTTTTGATGTTGGTAAGAAAGCCATCTGGTGTTTGTACCCTGTCACCGACCTTGTACTTTAGCTTGTTGTTTGGCAAGCGATCGTTCCTGCTAAGCTCCTCGACGATGGTTTCCCTGTCTTGTTCGCTAAAAGTCATAAATACGTAAGAGTTGAAGGCGCAGAGCCTATCCTTTTTGTGCATGATTGTTTCATCCAATATTTTTTCTTTTAGAAACGCATCGATATCGTCAATGACTGTTTCGTTTGCATGCATGTGTCCTAATTTTGGCACTGGTTCAATTTTCGGAAACCAGGCTGCTTCCCTAAGCTTGTTCCATGGCCGAAAGCCGTAGCGCGGTGCCGTGAAGTAGCTAATGTTGACATCTGCAAATGCGTGCAGTGTGACCTTTGATTTCAGTGTCTTTCGCAAGGAAATACCTTTGAGGTAGCTGCGTATGTCGTTGAAAGCCCATAGGTCCAAGCCAAAGGCAACGAAGCGTTTTTTTTGTTTGTTTCCAAAGCAGGTACCGCAGATGCTTTTGTCGTATACTTTGATATTGTTTCTGTTAATTGGGTGGCAAATAAGTGCGGCATATCGCTTCAAGCTTAGGTTTGGCACGATGATGACGGCGTCCTGCAGGTCGCTCAGCTGGTAGCCTAGCTCGACGCTGACGTCCTCTTTCTTGAGTACCGCTTGGAAGAGGTTTATGAAGTCTAGCTCGGCGTCGTACTCGTGTTTGAATGCATAGTTGTAGGTCTTTGGGATGTCTGGGTCCATGATTTGTTGGACGGTTTCAATCATTTGCAGTTCAAAATCAATCGCTGCAACGGTTTCGCCGCCAATTTGCCTTGCTTCAAAAACCTTTTTGTAGGTATCAAAGCGCGGTTCCCATCCTTCTATTAAAAACATGTCGTGTTGCTGCCAAAACTTGATCGTGGCCTCGACTTGGTCAACCCAGGGCACCTTGGACCAGATCGTTGGGTATTTTTCGTAGAGCACAAGGTCTGGTTGATCCGAGCTATTCAAGTCGTTTAGGCACTTGTCGAGTACGCGGCGATTGTCAATCAAGTACTTCATGTACTTTGGCAAGAAGAAGACGGCAAGTTGCAAGTAAGGTTCGCTGCTGTTGTGCATTTTAATTGCCTCAAACAAGCGGTGCCGAAGGATGCCAGTGTTGTAAAGCCTTGCCCGTTGAAACATGTCATTTACAAGCATCTTGATATTTTTTGCAAAGAAGTTTAACGCTAGCAGTTGTTTCTTGAGCTTTTGAAACGTAGCTTTTTTCAAGTCGTTTCTAGGGCTAAGTGAGTTGACAAAGTGAAGGTCGTAGCCTAGGGCCCGCATGCTGCTAGACGTCCATGCAATCTGATTGGAAGCCTTCGCAATTCGCACAATACGAAACGCTACAAACGGCTCCTTGTCACGCACTAATTCATAGCACCTCGTGTAGGATTTTAACCATCGTTGTTTCTCATCGTCGGAGCTGTGCCTTGCATACTCTTCCACAATAAGGTTGTGTTCTAGCATAGGCGACATGCTAAATATGTCACCAAAGAGAAGGATGCTTGGCTCGGAGCCATTGCATGAGTCTTTTAGCCTTTGTTTCAACGTGTTGTTCTCCCTTGTACCTTGTGGGTTGACAACGGTGCTGATAAAAGTCGAATTGTTTCTCCTTGGCAAGATTAATTCAATAGCAGGTCGATACTGCAACGCGTTTTTTAGCTTGGATTGCCTTCCAAAGGCACATGTAATTGTAAATGTTTCTGTCATGGTGTTTGTGTTTGTTTGTGAAATGTATGTGTGAGTGCGTGAGTGTGTGTGTGTGTGTGTCGATAGATCTGTTTCTAGGTACAGTATAGTTATATATGGTTTTCCATTTTATTATTTTAGATACGTATCCTTTTTATTGACTTCAACATTTTTTTAAGGTTCTTTCTCTTTTGCAAATGCAACAAAGTGTTCAATATGCTGTGGTTGATTTTTAAGTTCCTTAATATGATTATTTAAGTGCTTCATCTGTTCTTGCATATTTTCTATATCGTTAAGGATTGTTTTTAACTCTTGCAAATGGCTAACAGCAAATAGCATCAGTAAGACGTAATATAATTTCATGTTGGGATTACGTATTGTACACTTATATATGCCATAGTATTATATTTATTTTAACCTTCTTATAGGAAATATATTTTTGTATACAAGCCTTAAGTAAAAACATCTATTAGGCTTAAATAGCAGCTATGGGAATTCTGGCCGGCGATCGACTGATTTTTTTTTTTAGGCAACATGTCAGATGTCGTTGTGGGTACAACTTACAACATATCGGTCGAGAAAAAAAAATATAAAAAAAAATTTTCTAGTCGATCGCCGGCCAGAATTCCCATAGCTGCTATGACGGCCTAATCAAATTCCTACTTAAGGCCTGTATACAAAAAAGTGCAAATTGCCTATGAGTTTGTTTAAGCAATGCTGTCCTATGCTACGATTTCGGAATTCCGAGTGTAATTTACCTGCAAATTTTTTTCTTCGTCAACATGCCAGATGTCGTTGCAGACACAACTTACAACACATTGGTCAAGAAAAAAAAATATAAAAAAAAAGTTTTCTAGCCGATCGCCGGCCAGAATTCCCATAGCTGCTATTTAAGCCTAATCAATATTCTACTTAAGGCCTGTATACAAAAGTGTACATTGCCTATAAAGAAAGACCAGGATGCACAAAGTAATGGCCATAGGCCAATATACCTGCAATCATCAGCAACATCACAAACATACACTCAATATCTAACCACTCCATCAATTAACTTATTGCAATAATAAACACAACAATACCAAGCAGCGTGATGGTCGTCACAAACATAAACCATGGAAAGTAGTAGCTAGACGTCCCGCGTAGCTCGTGTGTCAACAGGTGCTCGTAATCACTTAGGTGCTTGTAAGACCGTTGAATCAAACTGTTGTAATTTACCTGAAACGACGAGCAGTGCCCTGCATCGGAATCAAATACTGGAACGTCGAAATGGCTACGCTCGTGCACCGCCAACTCCAGCAAGGCCACCGTCTTTGCTACGTCCGTCCCAAGCTCGTCGTAGAGGTGCTCCCCGCTTGTCTTGCCACCTTTCCACAAACGAATCCAAAATGCTTTGTGGTTCTGCGTCGCCGTAAAACCTTCCGTATACATGCCCATCAAACTCTGCGTATACTTGCCACGAATCAAACCAAGACTATAAGACTCTGTAATCGTATTAAATCCAGCATTGTCAATAAATGTTGCATAGAGACTCAAGTAAGCAATATCCTTCTTTGTCAACTGGTAGGAACAATCGTCCACATCGTAACACTCCACGTAGACATCATTTATATTTTTAATTTGCTTGCCATTCAAGTCGTAGACAGGAACCGGAGAGTCGGAGCCGAGCATTGCAAAGCTCGTTGTCCCAGAACCTTTGTAAGGGTCCAGTGTACTTGTGCTATGGTTAAACGAGTCGGACACTGCGACCTCCGCTCCTAGCACCGTGTAGGTATCCAAGGTCTTTGCACGAAAAATTTGCTCCGGGACATTCAGGACTTTAAACGCTGTTGGTTCTTGCCAGGTCAAACGAGCATCGGTGAGAGAAAAGAGTAAAAATAAAATGAATAGCATATCTTAACACATATATTTATAATCATTTATAGGAATATTTAATTTATTAAAACAGTTACATTGGTGAATCGCGATCGTAATCATCAAAGAACGCATTGTCACCACAACGGACAGCTTTGCAACCAGCATAGACGCCATGTGGGCCCCAGTGCCCAGTGTTGCGAATCTTATCTACGAAACCACCCATTTTGTGGTTGTACATAAACTGATGGCCTTGGAAACACACCGTATTGATGTACTTGTAAGGCGAGAGAAAATGCTCCGTAGCGTCGGAAGCATATGAACTCAACTCTTTCAATTGCAAAACTTCGCAATAGTAGCGAGCGCCAGGGTACATTGCTTCCTCTACTTCCCTAGCTGGAATATCAGTATCTTGGTACAATGTTGGATGCAATTTACCAGTGATATCAATAGGATTTTGGATTCTAGGACCACGTGGTTGGTTGGTACGGTATGGAACCAAGAAACTCAAGATCGAGTTGCGGAAGGATTCTGCACGTACATCATCGACAAACTCTTCTTTGTTGTCATACATGCGAGTGTTCTCACCGCCTTTGTAGCCAGCTGCAAACACGTCCTCTGCAATCACATACTCTTTCTCATCATGGACAATACTCTTACTATAAAAAGTATAGTGGCCTACATGCGTCTTGTTAATCACATTATCTGCAAGCTGGAAGTCTGAATGACCAATAAAGGTTTGTCCAAGCCTTGCACCGGCGCGTAACAAGATAGCGGAGCACATGTCGTAGCGTTGGAATGGGCGCACTAACAAGAAACCAAATGGGAACGGAACATCGTCCTCAATCATCTTTTGAAGATTTGCCTTGTTTAGTATGATATTACGACAAGGACTCGCTTGTCTTGACAAATACTCGTCGCTTGCTTCAATTTCTTCAGATGCATCTGCTGAATTTCCTAAAAATCCATCTATCATAGCTCTTCCTTCAGGAGTATCTTGCTCGTTACCTGGAGTGATTTTTCGACGAGCTGCTGCATCGCCACCAACGTTACTCACATCCATACCAGCAGCTTCAAGGTCCCGTGCTAGCTTGCCAAGGTTTCTTGGTTCTGTTACTTGCAATAATTCTTTCTTGGCTGCGTCCAATGCACCAGGTGTTAAGGTTTCACCGGCATCGACAGCAGCTTCAATTTTGCTTTCCATGCTACTAGCATCGCTTGCACTTAGTGGCTGGATGTAGTTGCGCATGATTTCACGAATAACGTCGGAGCTGTTCTTTAACTCGGTGTTGTGGCGTTGCCAGTAGTTGGAAGTCGATTCAAATTTGGATACAAATTCTTTGACTCGTTTTTCTTGTGCACTTAATCTCTTTTTGGTGGTTGGAGATTCAATTTCAGCAACGGCAGCAGTCATAACACCATCTGCAGAGAAGGAGCTGCGACTGTTGACTGCACGATCGGTCAAATGCTCGGCGTACTTGTCGTTTACATTTTCCATGTAGTTGATGTATGCTGATTTATCATCTTGCAATGCTTGTGCCTCTGATACTACTTTGTTTCTTGCATAAGTAAAGTCATCTGCCGACAACAAACTCTTCCACTGCTCTGGGAAACTAGCTTCAAAGCGTTGTTGCAAGTCGGATGCGGTAACAGAGCCTACCGAGGTACCATGCAAAGATGGTGCCAAAGCTGGGTCCCATGCATTGATCAAAGCAATACGTAGGCTTGGGTCGTGGATTAAGGCGGATTTTGGGTATGTACTTATATCGGTTTTTCTGATCTTTCGATCAATCCTTGTTTTAGGTCCAAACGCTATTATTAATGATTGATAACTATTTAAACCTGTGCCAATCTTTGCTGCAATTTGTGCCATGATTTTGTCTGGCAAGTGTTCTTTTGGGATATCACCAAGAACACGGCATACACCTCTTCGTTTTTCTCCAGTAGTAGCATCAGTATGAGTGCACATCAATGGATCGTCTTTCATGCTAACGTCTCTTGCACTTGGAACACCAGCTTCGCGTACAACACTAACGTGTGCAGTGCTGACATTGCCGTCCGAGTCAAAGCGCATACAGGAGTCCAATGCTTGTTCCAATCCAATTTTTTCGAATCTATCGATATCACAGTTGTATATGTAGATGGATCGATGGTCACTACGGTATTCGCTTGCTCCTGCAGGTCCCGAGTACAAACTACTTTCGTTGTGTGGCAACATCGTGTAGTAGGAGCCGCACATTTTTTCACGCCTTAATAGTTCGGTCGCCTCACCTGAGAAGTCGGTATCAAAGGGCATCGTCTCACAGACGCTGGAACCACGAAAGGTAATCAGTGGTTTTGGTGGTGCAGAGATGTCGTTGTTGTTTTGCACGGCTGTGGAACTTCCTGATTTCTCATAGGACACTTCGTTACTTGGCACCATCGTTAAGTAGATGCTCATTTTGGATGGTAAGATCCATGTGTCAGGCGTTACGTTTTTGTACTTCATCATGTCTTTTAGTTCTGCATCAAGCAAGTACATCCCACGCTCCGATTTTTGGGCGATTGCCCAGCGGTTTCTTTCCATGCGTAGCAAGTCATCGACGCGGCTGGTGCGTCTTCCGTACTGTCGTTGCCACTCTTTCCAGTGTCCTTTGCCTGCCAAAAGTGCATGTAAGACGCCGTAGTAGACGGTCATGTGCACGGACTCGGTGATGTTTTCCAAGTTTAACAAGTAGTGTTGCTTACCTCTTTCCGTGGACCAAAAACCATGCTCCACGATAAATGCGAGGCCTCGCCTGACTAATGTATCGGAATGTTCTTCGGATTCAGCCGTAATGTAACGTGGGATACCCTGATGTGGTTGTAAATCTGCCATAGTCTTGTTGAAGCGAAAGACGTTCCAGGATACATGAATTTGATCCGTTGCCCTGAATGGCATGACTCTGGATGTGTACCAGTCATCGGTTCTTGTGATCAAGAAGTCAAGCATGTCGCCCAAGAAAAGGTTACGGCCTTTGTATGCAGCTGGCAAATTATAAGTTTCGTGTGCAAATACAGAATCTGCAGAAACGTTTTGACCGTCTTGCACAGATACCGGTCCAAAGAAAGGTTCAAATGGATTGTCGGCATTGTGCGAGTGGCCGGTGGTCAAGGCCGGCATTTTAGATAAATCGGTGTTGTAACTTAAAGACATGTTTATGTTATAAAATCTTACATTAATGGAGGACGTAATATATAGGTATTAGTTTTTAATCAACTTTTTTGTTTCTTAGTCAGAGCCTCGTTGCAATGCAGACCACATGACGATGACAACGAGTATTGTTTTGGAAACGAAGGACAGGATGATGTACATGACTTCAAAGAACTTGTAGCAATCCTGCCTGCGCTTCTCGTGCAGCTCGAGGCCCCGGACGCCTTTGTGTTGCTCGTAGAAGCAGCGCATGCAGCAGTTGACATCTTCGTCTGGTTCGTCAAGTGTGATAAATGCTTCGTTGTCGTCTTGTCCGCAGCATCCTCTTTGTGTGCAGCACAGGAACACGTGCTTGATGGTGTCGTTGATTGGAAACGTGAGGTAGCTAAGGAAGAGTGACCATACAACGATGGCAACAAAGCCAAACAGGTCTCCCCATGCACTGCAGGTGTAGCCGTCTTTGTTCAGGTCTAGCCACGGTGCAATGGCTCGGTAGTAGAACATGAATGCAACAAAGAAGCTGAACGCAAAGCCTAGGGTACTAATCATGTAGAACCAGAATCGAACGGCCCACTGATCGATGCTTGGGTACTCCATCGCTGCACCAAACGAGTTGTAGGACATTGTGAGTAGTAGTACTGCGCCTAGTATGAAGGCGTTGGTCATGTTGCATAGTAGCAGCACGACTGCCATCATGATGGAGGCGGTGATGCTGTACTCTAGCCATCGTAGCGGTTGTCGAAACTTGCCCAGCTCCGATCTGTAGTAGTCGTATAGGCAGCTAGCAATGCTAAAGTGTGAGATGGATGTCAGTGCGGAGAATGCAATGACGAGGTAGATGACGTAGAACTGTCCATTAAAGTCTTCTTGGTAGCGTTTTAGTGGCGTTGCAAGTCGGAATGCGTCGTTGACCATGCCATCGGTGCTATTTCCCCTAGCGCAGCTGGACCATGAGAAAAAGTCTTCGTTGCTGTTTTGTGCAGGGCATGTGATAGTTCCATCGGGTTGTGTGCAGGTGTTGTTTAAAAAGTTTTGTACGACCGTGGTTTGGTAGGCTGCTTGGCTAAAGTTTCTTTCTGGAAATTCCCAGTCAAGGTTGACTTGAAAGAGTCTTGCTTTGCCGGCATCTGTGGAGGATTGTATGAAAAATCCTACGAGTCCAAATATTGTAAGTAGTGCATGCCATACGCCTGCAACAAAGTTGATGGTCCTTAGGTTAGGTGGCCCACAGCGTTGTTTTGGGCAGCATCCAAAGCATTTGCAGCAGTCTACTTTTGGGCACGACTTGCATATGGTGTCGCAGAGGTAGCGTGGCCAGCAGAAGAAAAAGTCTAGTATGACTAAGCAGAGGGCTTCGCAAGTGAAGCATGCTTTGAGTCTACCTCTTGGGCCACCATTTTTTTTCATGGATTTAAAGTTGTTTGTTTTGCGGTCAACAAGAGAAAGCTCTACGTCACCGTCTTCAAAAGAATCTTCTTTTGAGGCCATGGTTTATGGTTGTTGTGCTTTCATATATATAGAAGGAAATGGTTATTGCATAACATTATGACTATAACCGACGACGATGCAATGAATGCTTATGCAAAGTGGTCAAGCAACGGTGGTACTGCCAATACGTTTGGTCCGATTTGGAAGTGGATGAAGAAGAACGATAAAAAAAATGCTTTGTTATTTAAAGTCATCGTAACGATAAACGGCAATATGAAAGTGAAGAAGATGAAAGGCATTCCAGGTTACTTGTTGCCTGCTATGCCACAGGATCAGTGCGTGATACGTTTACCAAAAGGTTTGAAATTTCAGGTTGATCGTAGTCTTTTTGGAATTGGTGCCGAGCTGCAAGCAGTGCTTGGAGCAAAGCTTGTGTTGATGGTAATCGAGCCAGGCTTTCGTGCAGATGGTGTGTTGCGTCTGGTGACACTAAAGAATATCGCTAATAAATAGATATATACTTGCGTATTAAGTCTTTATAAAAGATGTCTAAAGTAGTTGACTGGCATGTGCCACTGTTGACACTTTTTATTGTATTATTTTCTCTCGGTGTGAATGTTTTATTTTTATTTTCTCCTGCTAGGTTGCTCGTCAACCAGCTGTTTAGTCCCTGTGAAAATGGTTTTTCCTACGATACACAACAGAATCGTTGCAACTGTATCGATCCATTTTATGGTGATTTTTGTGAGCTAAGTCGCTGCGAGCATGGCTCTGTTGCTGTGAAGCAACAGTTTGGTTGGGCTTGTGAGTGTCGTGATTTGTGGTTTGGGTCTTATTGTCAGTTTTGTGGCACGCACGATGCAACCAATGAGACTTGTTACGGCGATGCACCTTACCCGGAAGGGTCCCTGTGTCGTAGCGACGTGACGTCGTTTGGTGAGCTGGAGTTTTTGGGTTCTCGTTGTGATTTGGTATGTGTGAAGCAAACGAATAGTCGTGTAATGTCAGGCAATGCCCTGGAAGTCTACGATATCATGAAAGAGGGTGCCCCGCTTTCTGTCTTGGCTTGCCCGGATGCCTTGTGCTATGCATGCGATTCAGGAAGCCGCGAGGCACTTTGTGTCGATGGTGCCTTGAAGTCGGAAGCAAGTCGTGAGTGCAATATAGTTTGCGACCCATGCACCGAGCAGAGCTGCCGGCCATGCTCGCGGCGTGGGACTTGTAATTTACGCGGCGACTTTGCGGTATGTACTTGTAATCCGTTGAGTCGTGGTTTGGTATGTGATTTGTTGTGCCCTGGTGTAACGGAAATATTCAACGGCCCAACTGCTGTGCTTGTAGGCCAAGAGTGTTATGGCAATGGCGTCTGCAATGATGAAGCTGTCTGTCAGTGTTTGCAAGATATCAATGGTGTCTCTATGTTTGTTCCAGAGGCAACTTGTGAGAAAGCTTGTCCACTGAACGAGGCTGGTGTTGTGTGTAGTGGCCATGGTAGCTGCTTAGGTGGTGTCGAGGCTACTTGTGCATGTGACGCCGGCTGGTCTGGGCCTTTGTGTACTTGCAATGATGGTAGCACAGCGCCAAAGACTTGTGTGCATGGTGATTGCCAAATAGATGGCAGTTGTTTATGCCATGATAACGATGTGCTTGGTCATTGGGATGGTCCATTTTGTTCTATTTGTGCAACCAATTACTTTACCGAGTCTACATTTTGTAGTCAATATTGCAACCCAGCAACAACGTGCCATGGCCATGCACTCTCTTGTGTTTTGGACCCAGTGCAATTTGACGAGATTACTGGTTTGGCACTAGCATGCCGCGAGGAGAATGGTGTCCTAGTCGGGACCTGTGCTCGCTGCCTCTGCAGCCCAAACTTTGATGCAAGCGTAGTGAAGCTGCCGACGTTTCCAGAGTACTCGGATGCAAAGAGTCTAGCGTATCAGTGTGGTACTTGCAAGGACAATTACTACCCACAGGTCACGACAAAGGTATTTGATGCAGAAGATGTTTGCAGTGTTTTTTGTGATTCTTCTACCTGTAACAATCGTGGTGTATGTTTAAAAGCAAGTGGTGACTGTGTTTGTTATGGAAGTTGTCCAAGTGATCAAACAAGCTACGTTGGTGATTGTTTGCAACGCGAAGGCATTGATGCGATCCAGCCGCACTACGAGGAGCTAAGCTCCTGCTCTAGCTGCGACCCAAACTGGGGACCTTTGCTTCCAGATTGGCAATTGTCCTGCACGACCTACTGCGATGCAGCTGCAACAGAGTTGTCAACGTTTCCAAGCGAATGTTATGATAGTGATGGTTTTATTCGTAGCGAGTGTGTCTTTTGTGCTGGTCGTGCAGAGAATTGTACTAGTTTGGGTATGCAGCCAGTTTGCAATTGCAACGATGGCTACACTGGTACCTACTGCCAAAGCACTTGTGGCTCTGCTACGAGCAATGCTTGCAACAATGGTCTCTGCGAGGAGGATCGCTTGGCAAATTATTTTGATTTTGCAACGCCAGAGTATCAAAAGCGTAGCGAGGATTCATGGAAATGTCGCTGCGACCCGCAAGATGCCGTGTCGGAGGAGGAGCGTAGTCTTTACGAGGATAGTTTTTACACGATTACTAGTTTTAATTTAGAGAATGTGGAGATTGAAAACCTTGGTTTGCCAGCAACACCAGAATTTTATGGTTCCAGCTGTGCGTCGGAGTGCAAGCGTTCCTTAAGTGGTGATATTTGCTCTGGGAATGGTAATTGCAAGAGTGTCTCGATCAACCAAGCTTGTAGCGCGGATGCAGATTGCAATGGTCTTGATGGTTCACGTGAGAATCGGGAGTTATACTGTTACAAGGAACAGCGTCCATCGTTTTTTCAGTTGATTCGTCAGTTGTCTAGTACTAATTTACCAGCCTGCAGAGCTTCTGAAGTGTCGTTTATGCATGATTTTATTGATACCTACGATTGGAATCGTTTTTGTTATGATTTTTCCTTCTCCTCTGTCCCTGACGAGCTGCAGACATCTACTTGCCGGCAGTGTAACCAGTTAATTGATTCCGAAGTTTTGTGGAAAGATATTGATAGCAAGTGCAGTGACTTGGTAACGTTTGCGAATTACGAGACACTGCAGGCATTGTCGTTGGATTGCAGTAGTGAGTGCACCATGGCAGTAGCTTCCTTTGATTGGAAATCGTTTTGTGAATTTTCTGAGACTGACTTTGCATCGTGTAGCGCTGCCTGCCGTGAGAAGTTAGGAGATATTGATTTTGTGACCGACCAAGGTTTTTGCAGCAATTTAGAAAATTATACGAATAATATTGCAATGCAAGCAGAGGCGTGTGCACCCTTTGTGAACGAGGACCTAGCACATGGCCGCACCGCTGAGTGTCAAGTTGTTGGTCCGCAGGTAGATGATTTTGAGGTTGCATCGTCGTGTTTGGTGACTCGAGAGTCGATTGAGACGCAAAGCTCCGTTGTCTTGTTGCAACCTTATAGTAGTTCTTTGAACTCGGTAATGTGCAAGGTGACAGAGGTCTGTGGCTCCGTGGAGCATATGATACCATTTGAAAAGCGTTCTTGCGATGCGTCGCATCTGAACAAAGACAATACTGGGATGAACGATTGTTTGTTGCGAGATGCGGAGTATGAGTACTGCTTAAACTTGTATCCACATGGCTGGTCTGATTTTGCAAACAATAAGTTTGTCGTCGAGACCTACTATCAGCATGCTACCTATGTCGATGCTTCTGAATCCACTATTTTAGTAGATGCGGTGGAGTCGGTGGATGGACGTCAATTACAGGAAGGGTTGTTTGTTCGATTTGGCACAAATTACACTGGTATTTTAGTATCTGAATGTCGTTTAAAGGCTCCAAAGTGTTTGCATTGTGGCAGTATACGAACAACTGGCCAGGTCCTAAGCTTGGACAAAGATGCTAGCAACTTTAACAATGATCCGATGAAATGTTGCAAACCAGGGACGTTTTACCAGGAAGGCAATGCATCTTGGTGTCGCGAGAGCTGTGATTCGTTGCGCTGCAAGGAAGCGGTGCAGGCAGTCGAGTGGTCTACAAAATTAGATGCAATTGATAATTTAAAAATGTTTGATCCAAGTATTGCTGGTTTAGCAAGTTCGGAAAAGCGGCAGCAATTTGATTTGACACAGTATTGTAGGGACCGCGAGGTACTGGATGCAACAATAGCAAATGTACACAGTTTGCAGGCATTTGAAGACTACTGTCGCCAGGTCACAACGCTTCCAGTGTCTACGCCTTACGTAGCATCGTTTACGGAGCAGCTAGCGGGGGAAGATAAGCTGGTACTCGATGCTTTGAAAACAAGTATTTGGCAATCGATTCGCCCAGATTTAAATTTGCCACTTTACAACGAAGTATATTTTTACAAAGATGATATGGTCTTGTCTGCAAATGGTCGTTATGTGCTTGGTAGCCTTGGCTTGGAAAAAAAATCTCTTGCGGTTTGGATAAAATTTCCCAAAGTAGAAGATAATTCGTTTGTGATGTCAATGCAGTTGCAAAAGAAGGATGAAACCATTGGTTATGGTAGCTTTTTGCAAATTGATTTACGTCGAAAGGCGCTCTATGTAAACAACCAGAAGACGGAACTGTTTGAAGCTAGCGAGGCACAGTGGTTGCATTTACTTGTACATATGAACTACGACAGCAGCACGGCAGACATAGAGCTAGAGTCCTCCGCTGCGACGTTTCGCTACTTGCAGAACGTTGATTTCCTCTGCAAATCTTATGGTCGCAGCTGCAACGATACAAATGGCAACGTTCTTTATTTAGACGAGGTAGTGCTGGAGCACCCTACGACATCCAGTTTGCTTTACAATGACCTTCGTCTATTTGAAAACGATATTCAGTTTTCTTACTTGGCTTATGCACTGGCACCGAATGCACGTAGTACGCTTAGTTTTTCTCAATGTTCTCCGTTCTTAAACGCACCAAATATTACTACATTGTTTTGCGAAAATGCGGATTCCACTTGTGCAGCAAAAGTAGAGCAAGCGTCGTGGGGGCAGCTTTGTGATGATTACAGCGATAGTGTTGCCTTGACGGATGCAGAAAAAAACATTATTTGCAACACAAATCAAGCATGTTTAAGCAGCTTAGAGGCATTTGATTATGATAGCTTTTACAAACTCTATGCCCGAGACAAGCGCCCGGAGCAGACATACGATACGGCGTGTCAAGCATGCAATAGTTTATTTGAGAACTACAACTTTGCAGATGCATGCGATGCTACGCTCCGAGATGTCTATGAAAGTTGCGATGACTGCTCGGCTTCGTTTAACGCTTGGCGACAAGGATTTGATAAGAAACAATTTTGCAGCGGCTTGTCTGCTGCAGAGTCGGAGTTAAAGTCGGTGTTTGAGACTGGCATAGCAAACTGCTCAGCAGCCTGCCGTGAGAAGCAAGGAGATGTTAATTTCTTGGATTTCTGCGATACGCGCCTATCTACACACGGACCGTTTGCACCGTACGTGATGTCTCACAACCTTAGTAGTGCTTGTCGTACACAGGTAATGACCTCGTTGCAGAGTAGTGTAGAGAATACTAAATTTCGTTTAGATTTTGTACAAGATTGTCAATCATTGGCAACAAGAGGTACAACAGAAGATAGCGGTGTGTGCCACAAGCTAGTATGCGATTGCTCTAGTCCAGATGTTGGTGGAGATCGTTGTAATTTATTATGTTCTGTAGGCAGCGACGGTTCTGTCTGCAATAGTGCTTCTGGTGTCGGAAAATGTTGTGAAGATACTGCTGACACATTAAGTTTTGCTACATGCACTACGGACGTTGTAACCACGGACGCACTGGTATCTGGTGATTGCTTGTGTTTTAGCTCGATCATTGCAGGTGATAATTGTGATGGTGTTTGCGAAAAGTGTTCCGAGGAGTTTGGAAACTGTTTGTCTAACTCTGGTACCTGCCAGTGCAGAAGTAACCCAGTGTCTCAATCGTTGGCGTCCAAGAGCATTCAAACACACAATCAAACATTTGAATCGTTGACGCTTACCTTTGATTGGGCTAATAAAGAAACAGAGGATGGTGTCTACGGTGGTGACATTGAGCAGCAATCCGAGGTTATTCTGTTGTGGCAGCCACATGCAGAGTGTGGCGATGCCTTGGACTTTTGCTGCGAGTGGTCCGATGACTTTTTAAATTCTGTACAAAACCCATTGTCAGATAATTACGATAACAATGTGGTTACACCGCTTGAGAAATACATTACGTCAGGTTTTGACGTGCCATTAATAACATCTGATGAATGTCAAGCATATGCAACTAGTATTGGAGCAACCTTTGGTACGAATACTGGAAATCCAGGACCTGGTTGTGTTGCAACTGCAGATGAAAAAGACGTTCGCTACAATCCAGGAACATGTAGGCATTCAACAGCGTACTATGAAGCTTCTAGTGCAGCACCTGATATGACTCTAGATGCAGATGAATGTCGAGCCTACGCGGAAGCCACCGATGGATTAAAATGGATTAATGCTGGTAATCACGGTGGGTTTCATAAAGGGTGTTCTGTATATGTATTTCAAGGAGTTGCAGGAAATGTATACTTTAATAATCTAAATACTGGAAAGGATTGTGGAGCCGATAACCATAACTGCATCCAGAAACACATTAATATTTATGAAGCTACTAGTGGACCACCTGATATGAGTGTCAATGCAGCGCAATGTGAGGCATTTACAGGATTTCATTCTACCGTAAACTCAGCGGGACGACCAGCAGGATGTTATAAAGTTGGTGGCAACATTTACTACAACCATGAGGTGACAAATGAAGTATGTGCTACAAACCAAATATGCATTCAGAGCCGTACTCGTTATTATCCGGTTTCATCTGGAACACCAGATTTGTCTGTAACTAGGGATCAGTGTAAAGATTATGCAGGTAGCAAATGGGGCTGGGGACAATCCAGTACATCCCAACGAACATGGAGTTATATGCCACGTGGATGTGTTCTACATACCGATACATATTATTATTACAATTATGGCAACACAAATCATGATTGTTCGGTATCACGACCATGTATCCAGACGATACCAGCATGCGAATGCTCTGCTTCTAACATGTGCATTCGAGGTCCAAGTCCGACATGCGATACATCACTTCATGCATGTGCTATACTCTACCCAGATGGTTTTGCATTGTTTGGTAGAGATTATTACCTGAAAAATAACGTTTCCAACTGGCCATTGAAAAATGAGTTGTCGTTAACCTCGTTTGCACTGCTGCAAGAGCCACTAAATGTACTTGATCCTCGAACTAGTTTTCAGGATTCGCTTCTTAACTCCAAGTGCCCTGAAAATAGTTTGGTAAATGGTAGGTACCGTGTCCAAAAGCAAACGTTTGAAAAGTTTGAAGCCTGTTACGACGAATCAAATGTGTTGCAACGCTACGATGACGCTGCTAGTGCTGAAAACAATTGTGGTCCAGAATGTGCTGGATGGATGCTTTACACGGCCGAGCATGAAGTGTGGCAAGAAGAACGACAGTTTATTAAGAATATTTTTGGTTCCTTTGATAATGAACAAGCAGCACGATTTACTTGTTACTTAGATACTACTTGCTACGGTTATTCACCTAATGGAACACACTACAATGTATTTAAAAATATAGATTGTACATTTAAAGAAGTAAGCAGCGGAGCACCCGATTTAAGTGTGTCAGAAGCTGCTTGCAAGGCTGGTGCTGAAAGTCGATATAGACAAGTATTCAACGGCGAATGTAGTGGTTCAGAAAAAAAGGTTTTTGAAGGCAATGGTGATAACCCTTGCACAGGAGACAGCACCGATTGCATTGAAAGATGTTATCAACAATGTAAAGCATGGAACGAGGACGGTACATTTACGAGTAAAGGATTTATTGTAAGGAAATTAGGAGCACCTACTGAAGGTAGATGCTGGTGTGAGGCATCAGACTCTTCATTGTGTACACGATATAATGGCGGTAGTTACTACAGGTATGACTACTATACATGGGGAGGTTCTGTTTCCATTAGTGGTGAAATAAAGGGTTGTTATGTCATTCCTTCCACGGCAACGCTTTATTACAATACGGATAGTAGTTCCGTTGCAGATTGTAGCCTAGGTGGAAGAGCGTGTATACAAAACCCATGTGCGCTTCAAGAAGTCAGCAGCGGGGCACCAGATTTATCGGTAACTGAGGAAGAATGCCAACAATACGCCGAGAAGCTAGGTGTAACAATGACTACTTATGCTACAGCATATTCACCTGCTGGATGTATCATTCGATGGACATCATCAGTATACTTCAATACACAATTAGATGACAAGATTCGAAATGGTGTTAACTATGGTAATTGTGGTTATCAAACAGAATCAACACAATGGCGTTGCATCCAAAACCCAAAGTCGTTGGTTTATAAAGCACAGCATATTCGAGAAGAGTATACTACGATGTCCAGCCTCGAGTCATGCCCTGGTAACTATACTGCATACAGTAAAGTGTTGCAAACCTTTCCAGTACACCTGTCTGACAAGATTATGTACCGTGATAACTTGTGCAAGGTACAAAAATTAAACAACACAGCGTTTAATGCCAGTGCACTGCAGTATGGCAAACTTACGTCTATTGATTGTGACTTGGTAGACGCAGAGATTCATTACGACTACGAAGAATGTATTTTTCCTTTCTACATACCTATCTATGATAGTGCACAGGAAAAAATAACAACGCAAAAAATTACGAGTTGCACGGATATCAACATGGATGCAGGTCGGAATCAACTTTTATTTGATTTTCAAAGTTTGAAGCAAGAAATTAAAGACACACTAGGCATTGACGCTTCCTACTGTGTCACAAAACCATGGATGCAAAATATAAGTTTTTTGCTAGAAAATCAAAACTCGTCATTATCGTCTTGCAGAAAAAACACAGATGTTTATAAAAAATGTGGTACAACATTGGACACTATTCAGAATTGTGATTGCGGTGCTGAGACGTGTAGCAGTGGTTCCTACTGCCACGAAGAGACCATTAATGGCATTTTTCGTCAAGAGTGCTATGCATGCGACGACGTGCTGAGTCCTCGTCCAGAGTCGTGCTGCCGTGAAAATGACTACTTGCAAATGCGTTACAATGGCCCTAGCTGCGTTGCAGAAGCTGTTGCTTCGCAGTATTGCAGTGCCTCTTATGCCTGTCCTCGAAACGTTGGGCCAGCACAGCGCGAGGCGGAGCAGTATTATTTAGAGAGCCTTGGAAAGCGTTTTTATTACGACAAGGGTACTGGGCCGCGTCCTGAGCTGTACTGTGACAATACTTGTTGGAATGCCGAGACTAGCTCGTGCAACTGCAATTGTCAGAAAAGTGTCCTTGACTTGCTAGCATTAAACCGAATAGGTGCCTATCACTATGGTGTTGATGGTGAAACGTTTGATAGTAATCATTTTGATTTAAACTTTTTACGGCTTTGTAAAGATCCATTTATTGCACAGGTAAACAATAATGCAAACTATATGAGTACAGCAGAGTACGAGCGTTTTGTGGATGTGGAATTTATTCGCACAAGTCGTGATACTGCAAGTAATCCGTCCTCGATGTGTGGTGACGATTGCATGAGCGAGTGTCCTGGTACAAAAGGTGGAGTTCCTTGCTCTGGTAATGGTATTTGCTCAAAGCAGTGTAGTTGCTCTTGTTTTACATTAGGAGATCAAAACAATCAAAATTATTTTTTGAGTAATATTGCTGGTGTCGGTAACGTCGAGATACCAGAGTATGGTGTTGGTTCTGCTGCGGCGTTTAAAAGTCCATTCCGTGGATCGGCGTGTGACTTGACATGCCCAGGCTACGAGCCTGGCTTGCTGACACTGAATGCAAGCCAAGAGGACGAAACCTTTATCATGGACTTAATTTGCTCTGGGCAAGGTACTTGTATTTTGAGCAACGAAGGTAGTGCGCAGTGCGTTTGTGAGCCAGGCTTTGTGTCTGGCATCGATGGTAATTGTGAGTTTAAATGCCCAGGGAATGATTGTTCAGGGCACGGAACTTGCAACGTCGTTTATAGTGGTACAAGTGAATTTTTTGTCGACGGTCTATTGCGAGCAAATGATTATGGAGACGAAGTTAGTTACAATATTACCAAGGCAGTCTACGAACAGTACCCAAACACCAGTGCTTACGATGCATTAAATGACCGTTACTACACGCTGCCCGGAAACAAGGATGCTTACGATGAGCAGTTGACCTATGTGAAGTATGTGTCAAGCTGTCCAGCTACGCACCCTTATGTTTACAACCATGGTCGTCATTGCTGTGTGTTTGAAAAGTCAAACAATGGCAGTGCACTCAGTGGGCGATCCAAGCTAGAAGATTGCCCATCGGTACAGCGTTTAAGGTGTCCTACAATTGATTGGTACATTGAGAATACAGACATTGCAACCTATGTGAGTAAACCACGGTTTATTGACAACGATCAAATTACGGAGGTGCGTCGCCAGTGCCTGAGTTCTAGTTTAACGGCAACAGAAGAGGCAGAATGTGCTGAGGAAGCTAGGCTCCTTGCATTGAATGAATTTTCTAGTGACCCGGAGGAGTACACCTGTGATGTCGGCTTAGCATTTGTGCAAAGTAAGCGCGATAAGCGTCCCTACTACGATTCGTTAACTATTTTGCAACTAGGCGCAGGTATTACAGAGCAACTGATGTACACATGGAAAGACGTGCAGTGCAAACATATTATTATGAATGAACGAAATGACAACAATGTGGAGCTTAGTATACAACCACAAGCAATCAAAGTTGTTCAGTGTGCAACCTGCAGCTGCGTCGAAAGCGCAGACTCTGGCTACTGGAGTGGCACCGTTTGCGATGATTGTGCTTACGGTTTTTTTGGGCAATCTTGCTCTAATTTTTGCCCTGGGGTTTGTGGCAACGTCTCGGTTGGTTCCAACACATTGTTTTACGAGCAGTACCAAAAGCAGATTGGGTCCACGGATGCTTGCGATAATCCATCCTCTGTTGACAGTGCATTTCTTTACACTTGCCCAGCTCGTGCCGAGCTGGAAGTCATGCTTCGTAGCAATGCCATTGAGTGGGAAGAAACATACGATCGTGCCGTGTTTTGCAACGATGGTAAAAATAGTCCAGGTTCTTGCATTCGCTGCCCAGAACCGTTGATAGGCAATTTAGATATTCGGCTAGAGCAACCAGAAGCATCTTGCAATCGTTTGGAGTGCACAAGTAATATTAATTTTTTACAAACCATCAATACACTAGAAGATGAGTACTCGATTGGTCTGAATCTTTCTGTGTGGTTTAGCAACTTTATTTTTGGAATACCTGGCAAAGACGATGCCTATGCTCGCAGCAAAACAAGGGGCCTGAACAAGTACAAAAGCGTTGATCTTTTTGAGGCGTGTCCAGCAAACACCATGGACACTGGCTCGGCTTGCTGCGATGACAGCGTTGTTCGCTATGACCTCTTGACCGTAAGCAATGCACGGTTTCGTAGCTACGTGAAGTTTACGTTAACGATAAATGAATGTGCAGCAAAAGCAATTAGTAAGGAACCATTGTTGGTAAATAGCTTGCAAGTTGGTGGTAGCTACTACGATCGATCCAAAGGTATATTTGGGCATAGTGCAAGCACGTGCTACATCTACTATGGATTTCAAGACATGGACATGCAAGTATTTGATTCGCTTGCGAGCGACTTGCTACGCGAAACGATGTTGCTAAGCGAGGACCCTCAGGATGCTAGCACGACCAACTACCGTGCTTATCATTCTTGCGACAATGGACAAGAAATAGAAAAGCAAATTAGTTACTGGGCAACCACAGACACAACGCATCTAACTGCTTTAAGTGATGCTTATGAAATTGGCTGTTCCTACAACTTGGAGTATCCAGTCAGTCGTGCAGAGTCAAGCGATGACATCCCGGATGGCAATTTGGTAGGAAGCATGGATCCTTATGTTTCTGCAAGTGGCATCTCTGCAAATATTTTGGATTTGGTTGCAATAATCAACCGGGATCGTTGCTTGGGTCGCTTCTTTGACTTTTGTCAATCGGGACACGAGCAAAATTTTCAAAACCCTTTCTTAACCTTTTATGCGTTTATGAAAACAGAAGAGTACCTAGACGCTTTGTTTACAGATGCGACTGGAACCACTGGACGCTGTGACATATTGCAATTAAAAGGAAAGATTTGGTGTCCTCAGTGCCCAAGGTGCACCTACACAAATTCTAAGCCAGGCAAAATTGAATCTAACGATTGTGATCATGCCTACTTTCCATACTGTCGAAACAAGCATGTAGCTGATTGCGAGTCATGGGAAGTTCGCGACGATTGTAATTTGCCACGTATCGAACCAAGTTTTTACTTATTTGCTTCTAGACAGAATTTTCAAGGTCAATCGTCTATGCATGTGTCAGACACCAGCTTAGAAGAGTGTGCAAAGCAGGCCTATCAGCTCCAAAGCAAAGACGCCTACTTTATCTACAAAGTTTGCTCTAGTACAAAATGCCCTTGTCGTATTTTTACAGAAATCACCGACACCACATTAAAACAACAACCAGGTACCTTTGTCTACCGTTTGGATTGGAGCACATCAAACAATGGTATCAACGTATTTGAAGCATACATTGCAACGTTTACAGATATTCAGGCTGGTCTAAAAGAGCGCATGCGTCAAGCAATACCAGACAAGTACCGCGGTTGGACCGTGAATGTTGTAAATGGGACCTACGTCACACAGTACCAACAGTGGCTTGAGTGTACTTGCCCAGATACCGATTGGTGCACCGAGTTTGTCGTCGAGCGTTGTGTGTCTTACGATGCCGTCCAAAATGAATGGACCTTGCTCTTCTTTTCAAGTGGGTCCAAAGTTCCTCTGGTGTTGCCAGAAGCAGAGATAGGAGCGGAGCATGATCCACAAGGACATGGCGCCGTGCTAAGGACCTCTGCTAGGCTCAAAGCAGACGTAGCGGAGGTCGGAGCGGATATTCCTACTACTTGTGAAGAGGATGATTTGTTACTGTTAGACCCTGTTCCAACGACAAAGATTTATGATCGAGTAGACATAGAGTGTGGCATTCCAACAATAGCTTGTAAAAGTCGTTTTGCATGTGATACCATCATGCCATTGGATTACGAGCCTGTTCCTTTTTTAGACATCAATAATTTACCAGTGTACCATGACAAATGCAAGGAAAAACAAGAAGGTGAGTTTACCTTAAAACAATGTGCACAGTTGGCAGTGGAGCGTTTTTTCACAGATAACAATGAAGGTGCATTTGCAGTTGAGCGGCCTCAAATTTTGAATCCAAACGATTATGCAAGTGATGCATTTGCAACGCCTGATTTTGAAAATGCAGAGGATTTGACTTGTTGGTTGTACAAGGACGTAAGCCTTGATAATATTGACTCCACAAAGGACTCTATATGCATTTCCGAAACATTCGATAAAGGTTGTGCAAGAGCAGCAACACTTTTTGAAAGCGATGATAAAACGGTGTACAATAACAACTGTGACAGCCCAGTGTTTGTGCGAACTTACTATATGCCAAAATTATTAGGTTCAGGTGTGTTTGATGGGCAGCTGCGACCCGATTATGATGGTCAGTTTATGTGCTACGACTACGGGCCTTGTCAAAAGTATGGTTTTGATCCTGCAGTCATTCGTATAGGTGAGCCGGATCTATCAGTTTCACTTTCTCAATGCTATCAGTATGCTTTACAAAATACGAAAAGTTGGCTAGTAGTAAACTTAGGCTACTACCCAGAAGGTTGCTACCAGGTCGGAGATAGGGTTCGTTTTAATCAAGATATGTTGTACGAAAAGAATAGTGGAAAATCAGATTTAAGTGTCTCAGCAGAAGCGTGCAAAGCATATGCAGATTCGCATCCAAATTATTTTTGGTACAGTGTTGGCACAAACCCATCCAGCTGGTCAGAGCGTCCAAATGGATGCGTTATCAATCATAATACGCAATATGGTGATGAAATAACAAATGAAAATGGAGTAATTATGAAACGAATATTTTATAATACCAACCCAACCACAACAAACGTTGATTGCAGTAACGGCTACTGGACTTGTGTCACTGAGCATAATTTTGTCGAAGTCAACAGTGGAGCGCCGGATTTGTCGGTAACCAAAGAAGAGTGCCAAATATATGCAACTAGTATAGGTCGGCCTTTTGTACACTATCCCCCCGCGTCTCATTTTGCATTGGGTTGTACTAGGTATTTTTATACCGACCCGACCACTTCAATTCAAGCTCATGATATCTACTGGAGCGAAAATCCTGATGCTTCAAATAAAGTCTGTGGTCAGGCATGGCATCGTTGCATCCAACGCCATACATATGTTGAAGTAGGCAATGCGGCTCCAGACCTTAGTCTATCAAAGGAAGAATGCAAAGCGTTTGCTGGTGCTGCGTGGGGAGCAGATTCATTTACACATCCTGATAGACCTTCTGGTTGTTTAAAGTACCCAACTGGCTATTATTACTACAACGAAATGACAACTTCTGTCTTGTGCGGATATTATTCATGCATCCAAAATCCGATATGCGGCGCAAACGGTGCAGCCTGTGTGCAACTAGATGTACTGCAGTGGTGTAATTGTCGCCCAACACGGTTTACTGGAACTGTACCAGACATTCATTATCCAAATTATCAAGAGACAGCACTGCACAACATGCAACGTGATGCTTGGCAACTAACAAATGTTGAATTTGAAACAAGTTTTGGTTTTTGGAAGCAAGTACGCGATCGAGTAGCTGGTACTTCCTATGTATCCGAAACGCACCTTGAAGACTGGCTTTATCTGTGCTATGGGGATGGTAAATTAACAGACGTAGAGCGTCTTCAAATTGCAAATCGTGAACGCCTAGCAGACGAAGTTACGATGTATCATTTACTGGTACTAGACATGCAGTGCCCAGACTTTGCTCAGCTGGACTCCTTTGCAGCGCGCACGAATGGACGCTTCACGAGCAAGCAGTGGGCAACCTCGACGTTTCCTACCAAAGATGGCGAGTACATCAAATCTTCTGGGCACACGAAATTGCAAAAGGTATCGATGAAACAATTTTATGAAGCAAATACTAGCATGCCAGATCACAGCGTTTCTGCAAAACAATGCAAAGAGTATGGCCTGAGCATCGGAGCTTGGGGTGCCTACTTAGTCAAGGAGTACGAGCAAATTATGCTAGGAGGCACTGCTGGCTACAGTATAAATTTGGACGGAGACGGGACATTTACAAGTGATAGTAGGGTCGGTGGTGGTTGGGGTGATGTAGCACTAGGTTCACAGCACTACACTTGGGGCAATGCAAAAACAGAATGCAATGGTGATAACTGCATAGGCATAGCATCTTCTTCGAATAACTATGCTTGGACTATTTTTCGCTCCGATCTATTCGAACCTTGTGACTACAAGTTGACCACATCAGGTGCAATACCAGCAATGACAGAAACGTATTGTCAACTATATGCAACTAGTATTGGAGCAAGCTTTGATACGAATACTGAAAATCCAGGACCTGGGTGTGTTGTCACTGCAGATAAAAAAGATGTCAGATATAATCCAGGACCATGTAGACATCCAACAGCGTACTATCAAGCTTTTAGTGGGGCGCCGGATATGACTCTAGATGCAGCGGAATGTCAAGCCTATGCGGAAGCTACGAATGGGTTAAATTGGGTATCTGGTGTTGATCCTCATGATCATTTTCATAGTGGGTGTTCAGTGTTTGCAGCTAATGGGAATGTATATTTTAATACGCAAAATACTGCACACAATTGTGGTGTCGCTGGTCATAACTGCATCCAGAGCGATTCTACTGTAGCAGCATGCCAATGTTCCGCTTCCAACACTTGCGTTCAGTTACCTTGTGTTCCAATTATGACACATTTTTTAAGGACGAACAACCTTGTAAGTGGCTGCTTCAAGGGTGCAGATGATAAGATTTACTACAATCATAAAGAGACAAGCGTTGCTTGCGGCCGCGAAAACGGTGCAAAGCAAGAAGTGTGCATACAACGAAAAGCAACGCCTGGAAACTATATTTCAGGCTATGCACTTGTTATTTTGGACCACCGGATGCTAGATTTAACAGCGCAGCACTATCTGTTTGGTGATCCAACGATTAAAACAACCTACAAAATTGACGACGCACCAACTATACCTTACGATAGTGTTATAAAACCTTATTGCGATGCTGGGCCGCAGCGCTACAAACGCTATGGTCCCTGCTTGGATTTGAGCGGTGCAGCGGTAAATGGAAACATATATCGAAAAAGTGTCAAAGAAGTTACCTTTTACGAGCAAACGAGTGGTTTTCCAGATGAATCGGTGTTAGAAGAGGAGTGCTACGAGGAAGCTAGGCGTCGTGGCATAGATGCCTCGCGATGGGATTACAGCGGTTGTTGGCCGAAGGGATGTCTACAGTTATCCAATACTCAATTTCGTTGGAATACCTTTGGTACAACTGCTTGCAGTAACACGTATCGATGTATACAAAAAGATACAAATAATACGATTACAGATAGGGAGGCAGTAAAACGAAACATCCATGAACTGTTGCAGTTAAAGACAACGTCAGTAAAGAAAGTGTTTCCTTATAGCGGTGGATACGGTACTCCTGCAGGAGATTATATTTTGCAATCGACAGGAAGCTACTATTGTGAATCATGTGGACGTTATTTAGTCCCGTGTGGTAACATCTATTTTTCTAGAACCACTAGCACTGGATGTCAATACTCCGGCTACTACCTTACTTTACCATCATCTCAAGTGGAAGCAGAAACATATGATAATTTAGATGTAGCGGTGCAAGATGATGTGTACATAGAACATGATTCCGTTATTTTGGTACATAAAAATGGTATGTACCATGAAGTGCACTTGGCAACGGGTGCAGTGCAGTACTATAGCCCCGATCGAAGCGTTGGAATTTGTGATTCATGGGAAGAAAGTGTACCAAGAGAAGAGTGCGAACATGCAGCCATAGAGTTAGGATTTACATATAATTCAACGTCACTTTATCAACATGGAACGCATGTGAAAAGTGGTTGCTTTGTAGACGGCACTAAATTGTGGTATTTTGATAATATTTTCAAAGAGGGAAGTTATCGTACAGTTAGTCCGTACACAGGAAGATATTTTATTTGCAAAAGGGCTGTCAAGCATACGTTTGATAAATCCGATTTTCAATTGTACGTCAACACGTCTACGGAAGGTGCAGCGCAGCTAGCAGCGTTTGATAGTCCTGATTCCAATATATGCCGTCCTTACAAAGGAAATCAAGGTTTAACTGAAAACAAGCGTGTTGGGGCTGTGGAGCCAGGCTTCATGCACATGCGGCCGCAAACAAAAATAGTGCGGCAAAATGGGGTTTGTAAACCAACGGGTGGCACAAACTTCGGTAATCTTGGTACATGCGAAGCAATTGATCTTGGCACCGACATGGACGAAGGCTATGCTCCGAGCTGTACGTGCCCGCGTGGCTACAGTAATGCAAAGTATTCAGACTACAATCAGCCATGGTCGAATCATGTGTCTTGTAATACATTGGAAGGTGATAGAAGTGGTGAGTTAATATCCTACAAACCTTGCTTTGGACCTGGTTCTTGCAGTTTTAAGACAACTCCTTTTTGCTGTGGCTTTGATGCAGTGACTTGCCCTGATGACTTGAAAGGACGTTGTGTAGATGCAAATGGGAAAGCACAACTGAAGAAAGAAGAAGGTTATTGCAACATGCCTTTTCCAGGTTGTGTCTATGGCTCGGAAGGCTTGCAACCGAGTGAAATGATTTGTAAAACACCGACAGATGTGGAGTTAACTTTTTTAGGTATGACAGCAACTAGCGTTCCACTGACTGAGTTGTCTACTAATCGGTCACACTATACTGGTACAAACCCTGATGAAGGCGTTGTCTACGTAAATAATTTGCCAGTCGATAGAAGACGATCAAATTATAATTTTATGACGCCAGGTTGTCATCCGTGCACGAATGGACGCTATAACTCGGAGCCTGGTCAATCCAGCTGTCGTCTATGTGCTGGAGGGTATTATAGCATGGATCCAAACAATCCATGGCGCCATGCTCCGATGTTAAGCGTGAATGATGCAATTGATGTGTTGCCAGAGGATCGCTGGAAAGATGGCCCAGCCTTTGCCTATGAGTGGTGGAAGATAAAAGGTTACCCAGCACAATCGAACCAATGGCATGAAGTGGATGAGTGGCAGATGTTCCGTCCGAAGAAGCCTTATCTTTTACAAGGTGGTAGATGGATATATGACCCAACAATTTCGTTACGACCGACTCAACCAGTGAGTTGGCAAACAGACGATGCTGCAACGACTTGCCATGCTTGTGCCGATAATTGGGCATCCATTCCGTTACCATACGTATGTAGCGATGGCAGTGCTGCGCCCTGTGCCGATGATAATTATGCGTGGCAAACAGGCTATGGCGACTATCCAGGTTTTCAAGGCAAGCGTCAAGAGCAGGGAAATAGAAACTGTTTGATATGCCCGCCTGGCATGGATACTGGAGATGCCAACCACTTAGACCTTCGTATCAACAAGGTATCGACTGCAACGTGTCCAAGAAGTCATCCTTTTGCCATATCAACGTTTGACTCGGCACCATTTTATGGTCGTTACTGTTGCAAGAGCAATGAAACAAGGATAAATGCCTATGTCCAGCATCCTAAAGGTAGCATTGCAAATGTCTGTGACGATTACATTGACTGCCCTAGTGTTTTTGACAACGTGTATGCTACGGACGCGGTGAATGGTTTCTATTGTCAAGATGCAACAGTATACGTGTCGGAAGTTAGAGTCGAAGTAAAAACTCGTGGTGATACAGTTCAAGTTAAGTGTCAACACATGGTGCCTTACGTCATGACACGTATTTGTGATGAGATATTAATAACTGGTTTAGATTTAGTGTTCTCTACTAATTCATCAGATGTATTCACAATAAATGTCAAGATAGGCAGCACGACAAGTAGTTATGTGCTGACTAGTGACAACGATATCTTGGTTCCGGCAAATGATAATAGCATGGAAGCACAAATTATGACAGATCCAGGTGATTTTTTACAAGATCCATCAATTAGTTGCAATGGTGTATTTGATGACAAAACGTATGACATCATTTTCCTTGATCATGTCCTAAATTATGGCAGAAATGATGTGTTTAACCTTGGTGCAATTACAGACAATGAACAATGTGCTTTCTTAGCCATTGATTACTATTCTAAAATGGATAATGATAAGCGCTATGTAGATACTAAAGTATTTTTTACAGCTGATAACTTTTGTTTTGTGTTTCCAGAACCAGTTTGTATACCAAATTTTGAATACAATTTGGTAGGAAATGCTCGATTCTTAATGGACACAACAAACAATATCGGTGGAATAGCAAGCAATTTGGAAATGGCAAAAGAGGGCTGCTCAGCATCGCCGCTGTGCTTAGGAATCACGCAATTAAGTGCTGTGCAGTTTAGTTATGGCCCAGTAATCTCTACGGCAAGGGAGGTTACAAGTTTAGCCGGTTATGAAAAAGAAATTGTTTCCGGGAGCACTTGTGTAGCTTCGACTACACCAGGTAGGACGATGCGGTTGCAGGAAGAAATAAGTGGTCGCACAGGAGCATCGTGTTTTTTAGCAAGCGTTCTTGACAACAAAAAAACGGGTCAGAGTTATTGTCGTGAATGTCCAATAGGAAAATTTAATTCATTTGCAGGTGCAAATTGTTTACCATGCCCAATTGGTCTCTACCAAGACGAGAGAGGTCAGAAACATTGCAAACAATGTCCAGTGAATCAATTTAAATTAGAAACAGGTGCAGCATCTTGTGATACATGTGAACCTGGTCGTTATCAAGACGAAAAAGGAGCGACCGGCTGCAAAATATGCAAAGCTGGGACCTATCAATCCAGCCCAGACCAACGTGCATGTACGAAATGCCCCATTGGGACAGAAATTGCAACAAATTTCCAACATGCAAAAGCTTCCGAAGCTTCTATTGACAATATAGATATTAGTAGCAGTAGTGGTATTTTAATAAATTACGACGAACGTTTTGATTACAGTGGCGTGAACGGTTATGCAGACGTTGATTTAGACCAAAACTACGTTGCTGGTTTCAGTCCTTTTTTTGAAATGATGCAACGCACACAAAGTTTGCGACACGATTCAGTCGACGACTGCCGCCGATGCAAAGACGGATACGTTGCTAGCAGCCAAGGGACCGAGCAGTGTGTTCCATGTCCAAAAGGAACGTTTTCAAGAGACGCTGAAAGTTGTGGATCATGTGAAACAGGAAAATACAGTAAACGATCTACATCAGATCGACGTACGTATATTTCGATTGGCAACGTGCAATGTGATGCACTAGAGCGTATTGGCGAGGAGAATGATCGCAGTGATAAGGGTCCCATGACGGATCATTTAAGTTACGAATATGATGTACAAGTTGGGGTAGAGTTTGATTCATCGAGTAGGGTACGAGTATTAAATTTGTGTGATAATGTAGAAGTAGACTACGAAGAAAACCTTTGTACTAAGACATACATATCAGCGGAAGAAATCGTTAGGCAACGTTGTTATGAACTAGGACCAAACTGCAAAGGATATCAAAAGAAACAAGGATACGCTGGTACATTTTACAGCTATTCGACAGATTCAAGTGATCCAAAAGTTATAAGCGGTTGGTCTTATGAAGAGTTGGACGTTAACGCAAAAGACATTTTAAAAATATTTTCACAAACTCTTGCTGATGCAGAGAGTGATTGTAGCGGAACATTCAAGTATTTTTGTAATTCGTATGGAACCAGCACACAAGGTGATGTTTATGAAGACAATGGAAATCCAATTGTAACGACAAACACGTCCTCCGCTACCTTTTTTACTGTTCCATTTGTCACTGAAACTGCAGTTGAAACGATGTTTAAAGGGTTTGAATGCACAAGTATGGAAGATTGTGCATTGCAATGTTCTAATTTGGATTCATGTAAAGGATTTACACCTGCAAAGTACTACGAACAAGTTAGGAAAGAACGACCTATTACATTAAGTGAATCTTCATATTTGATATACGATAGCGAGACACGATTTGTAATTTCACAAGATTTTATGAACGTTGCGCAAAGTTTCTACCCAAGCAACTCTATTATTGAAGTGGACATAAATCATGATTGCGGTAGTGATAGTAGTTACAAATATTATCAAGAGATACAAGATGATTTTTCTGGTTTAAGTGAAAGTGGTCAACAGCGTACGTTTTGCATATATCGAAAGACATTGGAAACTAGCAAGACGTTTTTAAACCAAGAAAATAGACTCTACTTGACAACTTGTCCACCGTCGTACTTTGCAAAACCAGTTGGTAGTACAAGTTATTTTAGCGGGAACTCATGTACTGATTACGATGATTGCGAGTTAGAGTGTCGTAAAAGTATGACTTGTGAAGGGTTTACCAAACGAATTATTTATCACACAGAAAGCGGTAAAGGAACTGAAGTCAATCAATTTGAATGTTTGTCTTTAAATCAACAAGAGACTTCTGTGTTTACAAACGAAATAGCAACAGACTCTCACTCTCACAGTAGTTGTTTAAAATGCTGTGAAGGAAACGAAGTGCATTGTAGATCCGGTTGTGGCCCAGAGCCTTCGTGCACTGGTGTTTGTTTACGTAAAACAGAGCACTGGACTTATGGGTCAGCCACGAGCACTGTGCCTACTAATAGCAAACTGGAATCGTATACTACAGAACAACGTTGCGTTGCTTGTCCCGGTGGTAAATCAACTAGTACTTGGAATCGAGATGCATTTTGCATAAGTTGCGATTTAGGACAACAACAGTCAGTTGATGGCGCTTGCGAAGATTGCCCAGCTGGAACCTATGGCTTTGAGCATTACGATGAAGTCGGGGAGAAAACAAATCGTTGCCGCAGTTGTGACAGTCGATTAGATGCAGTGGAAGTTCCAGATTTTAATCGCTTTGGTGCAGGAAAAAGTTTTACTAATGCAAACCTCGGTCGGTTGTACCAAGACGACACAAAAGAAACGTCGTGCAAACCATGTGGCGTCGGATCTTTTGTCAATAGCGATGCTACTGCTTGCACAGCTTGCAATGCTGGTACCTATGGAAACGAAACATACCAACCAAGATCAGGTAACGTGGCTGATTATTGTACCAATTGTCCAACTGGACAGTACCAAAACCAGCCAGGATCCGTAACAACAACAACCGGCAAAGGCCCTTGCAACTCGTGCCAGCACGGCACGGAGCTGAGCGGCAGTGCAAGCAGCGGTTCATGTCAAATTTGTGCTCCCGGCAGAAAAGGAGTTTGTGAGCAAGGAAATTGCAACACGAACCAAAATCACTACTATACTTGCACTGACTGTAGCACAGGTCGTTATCAAGACCAGGAAGCACAGCTAGATTGTATATATTGTGCTGCAGGAACCTTCCAAGATGCAATTGGTAGTAGTGATTGCAACGAGTGTGCGCGCGGAGAGTATCAAGATCAAACTGGACAAGCGTCATGCAAAAATTGCGATGCCTTAACTCTAGGCGGACACAAATTTTCGTTGCCAAGAAGCGATTCAGCACACGATTGTGATCTTTGTGAACAAGGTTATACGATGATCCAGGCGACGCATACGTGCCAAGCTTGTGTCCCTGGCAGGTATGGAGAACTTAGCAATTTAGATGTCCCATCTTGCATTGCTTGTCCAGCTGGTAAGTTTGACGTACCAAACTATGTTGAAGTCACTACGGGAGCGCCAGATTTAAGTGTGTCAAAAGCAGAGTGCCAACAATATGCTACAACCATAGGTCGTCCTTTTTATCACGTTCCTAGTCATTATCACTATGCAACTGGTTGCACACGGTGGTTAGCGGGCAACGATATTTATTGGAACGAAAATCCGGCCGCAGCTGCTAAAAATTGTGGGGATGGAGGTCATCATTGCATAGAAAGAGTGATATCAATGTCAGAAAATGATTGCCAACTATGTGCCATCGGAACATTTAGCAATATTGCTTCAACCAGTTGCACGGCATGCACCGCTGGGACCTATGCAGACCAAGCAGGACTTGCGAGCTGCAAAACTTGTAATTCAGGGTCTGTGACAAAGTATCAATATAAAACGTCTGGGGTACCTCCTGCAGTTGGTAGTACATTGTATATGACTAAAGCGGAGTGCGAGGCCTTTCGGGATGAAATCTTTTTCTCTCCTAGATATACATTCTGGACTTACACAGAAACAAGCACCGTACGCGGGTGTAGTTTTCAGAATAATAATCATGTGTATCACCGAGACATTCATAATGGTAATGATTGTGGTGGGACGGTTACATGTGTATTGGGGCCAGTAGTTACTAGCGGTGCAACGTCATGCACGGCATGTGTAGCTGGGCAATTTTCACCAAATTCAGTGACTGCCTGTGCTGCATGCGCCGCTGGGACCTATGCGGATCAAGCAGGACTCACTAGCTGCAAGACTTGTAATCCAGGGTCTGTGATAGGGTTTACGTATGGTGGTGGTGCAACGTTATGCACGGCATGTGTAGCTGGGCAATTTTCGGCAAGTTCAGTAAGTGCCTGTGCTGCATGTGCAGTTGGTAAATATTCTACTGCAGGTCAATCAAGTTGTACGAGTTGTCCACCGGGGGAATATAATGATGAAATTGGTCAAACCAGTTGCAAACTTTGTAGCGCTGGACAGTATCAATGGAATGCAGGTCAGACATCGTGTAAAGCTTGTGGCTTAGGACATTTTAGTAACGCAGGTCAACAAGGCTGCACACCTTGCAGCGCTGGCCGCTATGCAGAAGAAACAGGCTTTAGTGTTTGCAAAGAATGTGGTTTTGGTAAATATTCAACTGCTACTGGTGCAACGAGTCCTATAACATGCCAAGATTGTGTTGCTGGTAAATATTCTGGTGCTACAAGTGCCGTATCATGCGAAGATTGTGATGCTGGTAAATATTCTACTGTTGTTGGTGCAACGAGTGATACGCAATGTCAAAATTGTGATGCTGGTAAATATTCTACTGCTACGGCTGCATCAAGTGCTGAAACATGCCAAGATTGTGTTGCTGGTAAATATTCTGGTGCTACAAGTGCCGTATCATGCGAAGATTGTGATGCTGGTAAATATTCTACTGTTGTTGGTGCAACGAGTGATACGCAATGTCAAAATTGTGTTGCTGGTAAATATTCTGGTGCTATTGGTGCAACGAGTCCTACAACATGCCAAGATTGTGATGCTGGTAAATACAACGAAGAGACAGGTTCTAATAGTGTATCGTATTGTAAAGCGTGTGCACATGGTGAATACAACGAGCTATTTGGACAAGCGTCTTGCAAAGATTGTGCTAGTGATTCCTACTCTCCACAAGGGGCGGTGGCAGAAGCAAACTGTGTTGCTTGTTTCGGTCGTAATTATGTAAATACCGCAAAAGACTCTTGTCAAGAATGTCCAAGTGGATATGGCAAAAAAACAAATGCGGGTCATTCATCACAAGGTGACACTTGTGAGTTGTGCGCCGTGGGGTATCATCAGCCCAGTTCGAGTGACTTTTGCGTTGCTTGTGCACATGGTGAATACAATGAGCTAACTGGACAAACGTCTTGTAAAACTTGCGAAAATGCAAAATATGCAGATCAAACAGGAAGCAGTAGTTGTAAAGACTGCGCGGTGGCTTACGGAAGCGTCCCTGGTAGCACTGCATCATCGGCGTGTACCTTCTGCCCAAATGGACAAGCTGTTACTATCAGTGGCCAGTCTTCCTGTACTGTTTGCCCTGCTGATACCTACAATTTACCAATTTTAAATGATATCATGGGGGTGTCACTGAATAATCAAGAAAATTTAGGTTTAGCAAGAAGTGATTGTTTAGCATGCCCGGAGTATAACAATTGGCTTGTTCGTGCACCGGACTTTGATTATGCAAATCGAGCTGTAAAGAATCGTCAAATTACTTACGATGACACAGATGTGTACAATATGAACACGGAAGATTATTTGTGTGCACATGATACACTAACCGACGCTTCAAACAATAATTTAATGCTTGGTAAAACTAGATCAGAAAATGAAATACCAGATGGATTGGTTGATTTCTCAGCAACTGCTATCAAATTTGAGAATAAGCATTACATTATTGTGCATGGAGGTCGTGTAAATACTGCCGTGTATGGAGAGTCATGGTTTTACAGTGTTGAGGAGAATCGTTTTGTTACACGAGGATCGCATGCTTCAAGTAATCCAAGTGTCTACAGCACTGATGAACATAGTGCATCTGAGTGGAGTAGCAGATACATTGCGGATGGTCATACTGTTCAATCTGATTTAGGACCAAGATATGGCCATTCTGTTGCATATATGCCTCAATTTAATTTGTTTATTGTTGTCGGTGGACGCACAGCAACAAAATGGTACAGTATGAGACAAGTTCTTATTGGAACACCAAGTTGCGCTGGGTCTGGAGACGGTCTTTCTTGCAATATGAAATTGAATCACTGTTTAAAAACTAGTCGGCATTATGAATGTGAGTATTTTCCAAATAATTTGGTAGTATCAGATCTTACAAATTATTATGGCCAAAGCGGACCCAGTGTTCCGTCAAAGAGAATGTACCCTGCATTGACCGCAAGCATTGAACAACAACATTTATTTAACTTAAATTACATGAATATTTGGAGTTCATACTATAATAACAGACCATCCTGTAGTGACCCAGATGTCACTGGTGATTATCTATACATGTATGGTGGTCTCGGAGAATCAGATGTGTGGCTAGACGATCTTTGGGTTTTTCGAGTTGTTTGTAATAGACAATATACAAACTACGGAAATTCGGCAAATTATTGGGAATACTCAACTAGTCAGCACTGGGTTCGATTAACCAGTGGTACTGGTTATAACATCGATTATCCGTCTTCAAGATCGATTACGGTACAAAACTTGTTCCAAGTTGCCAATGCAAACAAGGTGATGAGTTATAACTATGTAACAAATACATACGACTTACAAAATTTACCAAATCCATACAATGATAGGGATCCTTCTAAAGCATTTGTGACGTTTCAGTGGGATTTTCTTAGTTTATTTCGATCGAATTTTGATTATGCGTCACATGATGGAGCTGACGAAACTTGGAGAATAACATCATGGATAGAATTTTTCCTAGGGCCAACTAATGCAAGAATTACTGAACTTATTGACACAGATGCAGACACAGTTGATTGGTTCGTATCTGGTATATTTATGCCACAGGACATGGATTTTATGAACAATGATTTAGAGGATTTGACGCACCAACAATCTGTCATTGAACAAACACGATCTTCTACACTGGTTGGAGATATTGGTATTTTTGTCATAAGTATGGCATATGATATTGTGACAATTCCAGTAGGAACTGCTTTTGAAGATGGTGTAGGATTATTAGGCAAGTATGAGGCCGATTTTTATGATGTATTGACAAAGACGTCAGGACCTTGGGATAATAACTTTTTAGAATATCGATCGGATACCCCATATGCTAATGGATTTCCATTAAACCTATTAAAAGAAAACCAGAATGATTATGATCGTTTTGACAACACTTATACAATTTATGGTAGTAGCGTAGTAGTACCGTATAGGACTGAATTTGTTGGATCGTTCTATAACGGTTGGCAGACCGTTAGGGGTTACATTTATGTGCATAATCCACATCCAAGTGCTGAGGATAAACCTTGTGGGGTTTATATAAATGGTGTGTATGACAACAGTGCAACTGGTTTTAACAATAAACAATTGAAAGGCATTGTATGTTTTACACTTCAAAAAAGGCACGCTATTAACGTAGAAACGAAGATGTGGACAAATAAAAATACTTATTATGATTAGAGACCTATATAAATTGTTAAAATATAATATTAAATTATGTTATTTGTTTTCTGTTTATTCATTTTACTTGTAACTGTGCAATCTAGTGAGATAACTTTAAAACCTGTAAGAAATGAAGAACACACTCATTTGATAAAACATGAAATGAAAAAAAATAAATGCACCCGTGATCAGACTTTTTATAAAACGTGTAAGTTGAAAAAGACTGATACTTATAACATTCTGTTTAATAAAACACATTATTTTATTTTTGACAATTCAATAAAAGATCAAACATTGACCTTTAACGAAAAACCAATTTACAGATATCGAAAGCATTTGCTAGAAAGATTAAACTAAAATATCCTAACTATATTAGCATTTAAAGTACATTTATAAATGTATTTCTTCCTGATTTTACTGGCAGCGGTGCAAGCCGCTATTCAACTGAAGTCCAGTGAATTTTATATCATCAATGCAGGCAATCCGGAAAGTTTTGCTCATAATGTATACATTTTTTCCTACGAAGAATGCCGTTTCAAGGCTGGTTTTTTAGATGGTAGTATTTTAAAAACATTACTAAATGCCGACGCACCCTACGGCTGCTATCTCAGCACCAAAGCTACACCACCAACCATATACTGGAATTCAGAAGACACATCTCAAGATTGCAGCACGGACTTTGGTTGTGTCGTTACCGAAGCCAAACCAAGAGATACTTTTTTCTACGGTAAATCAGAATTAAAAAATATATCAGATAAACGTCAAACCAAAACACACTTTTTAAAGCAATTGTTTGACAAAACACCTACTATTTTGACAACAAATCGAGAATCGGTACGCCAAGACGATTGCAAAGTCAACTGTGATCCTAAATTTAACAGCGGTAATTGCCAAGATTCATGGACATTTGAACCAGAGCAATCAACTCGTCCTTTAGCAGGGCCAACGTGGGTTAGTGTGGAGGATAATTTTGGGTTAGGCTCTTCTTTTTTAGGTTCATGCGATAGTGTAACCGATTGCAAAGACAAATGTTCTAATAATGTAAATTGCATGGGGTACACCAAATATAATTTTCGAGACGATACCTTAGACTGGCCAAGTGCTTCTGAGGTGTATGATGGTACGCCCTGCGATAATGATGTGCATTGTAAAGACCAATGTAAAAATAACGCAGATTGTGAAGGCTACACACAACATTGGTGG
>Ga0206682_10000549_pt1 | contig 40803 bp, 50 predicted proteins | sample M240m12015metaG_FD_155444 | JGI IMG/M metagenome (GOLD analysis project Ga0206682, IMG submission 155444) | Ammonia-oxidizing marine archaeal communities from Monterey Bay, California, United States - M2 40m 12015 | ecosystem: Environmental > Aquatic > Marine > Intertidal zone | place: USA...
CCACGGCCGTCATTTCCATGATATTATTTGTCGATGTGTGATGTCCTCCTTCGACCACGAATTCTGGGTCATAACATTTTGCCGCCCATCCACCTGGTCCCGGATTGCCTAGACAACTCCCGTCTGTATACACTTCGATCATGTCTTATAATTTACTGGATTTTAAACTTTAACTGAAATATCGTTTCTAAAAAATAGTTTTCACTCTTTTTTAGAAAAAATGTTTTCAAAATACAATAATTTTTTATACTCTAAAATTTCTAGCGCTATTAGTATTAAAGCTACCCCCATAGCCACTGTTATTAGAGATGGTTCTCGAGTTGAGGATTGGTAACCTGGTTTGGTTGTTGTAGTTATTGCGCGCACCCTTCTTCTTATCGAAAAACACGACATAAACAATGACTGCACACAAGATAACCAAACCGATGGTCAAACCTATGACGGCTTTGTTCGTTCGTCTGGGCGATTCAACCTTCGCTACAGATGGAACGACGACTGGTTCTTCGACGACTGGCTCTTGTTCTTCGTCTGCCATTTATAGTTAATCTATATTTTATTTCTGTTCATCGACGACTGGTTCCCGAACTGCGGGGGCGGGGCCGACGTCACCTTGGAACCGCTGCACGTGATAATACGTGTCATTTTTAAGTGCTTCACCAAACTTAGCCATTTCACCTAGTGCGTGGTCGCGTGGCAAAAATTTACTAATCTCACCGCCTTCACTGAATGGATTTATGTAATTAGCATCCTTTGATCTCATATTTACGTACGCGTTGTGATTGTTTATAAAATCTACGTTATTCTTACCGATTTGAACGAACGTATCGTAGTACAGTTTTTGTTTTTCTGGATCCATGAGCATTTCACCCATTTTAATTCGCACCTCGTCCATAATCTTCTCGAAACTCTCATCCTTAGGTTTGTATCTGTGACAGTTCTCAGTGGCGTCCGAATGCCATCGCTTATCGTTTACATCCGAACCGACTTCACCAACACCGCCAACTGGAACGAACTCGTCTGTATCACCGACTCTACATTCCATTACCATTTGCTTCTTGGCTCCCGCGCCTTCGCCCGACTCTATCGATTTCTCCCTGCAATCCAGTTTTGTCAAACACTGCAAGAGATCATTATTTTTGACAGATTCTTTGATAACACCACCTATATCTTCAATCACGGTTGCCAAGACTCGCGCATCACCTGAATCTTTTATGACTTTATCGAGCATTTCCTTAACGAGTGGTTGGTTAAACACCTCAATAGATATATCAAGGAATTGTTCGAGTAGAGTACCCGCTATGGTCATTCCATTGTTATCGTTTGGAGACGTGTAACCCTCTCGTATTTTGTACGTTTCCATATTTTTAATCTTATCCTTCAAATTGGAGAGTTCACCCGCTGTATCCACCGACGATGGCTTGCGTCTTCGCAAAAAAAGTAAAGTGACGAGAATTACTACGGCCGCAACGAACAACCAAACTCTATAATCGCTCTTCATCCCTATATAATGTATACAATTTAAAAATGATAGTAACATTTTTAGATTATATTTATTAGAAGCGCGAGTCGAATTTTATAATACTTAAGCTATAATAAGCTTAGTTGGAGAACGCGAGGCCACCCATACCGGATTGGATGCGGAGGACGTTGTAGTTGGTCGCGAACATGCGAAGAGTGGTTTCCTCGATGCCGGTCTTCGCCTTGATAGCGACTTGAGCATTGTCAATACGACTGAAATTACAGCTCCCAGTTGGCTGATGTTCTTCTGGTTTCAGGGCGAAACTGTAAGCGTACACGCCTGGCGCTGGGGAGCCGGAGTGGTGCACGAATGGTTGCACTTGGTTGAAGTACTTACCGGATTGCTCCTTGAAGCGATCTTGGCCGTTGAGGACCAACTTGAAGGTATCCAAAGTTCCGTTGTCATCTTCGGAGAAGTTGGCACCCTTGAAGGCGACGAGTGGGACACCAGCGAGGGAGCTGGAGACGAGGCAGTTCGACTCGGCGGTGACGCCGAGGATGTTAGAGGTGACAGTCGCGTGGGCGTTCGCGGTGCGGAAAGAGTCGTCACCGTTGTCCAAGCACCAGACAAGTTCCTTGACTGGGTGGTTGTAGGAGAGACGCTTTTGGACTTCCGAACCGGCGCTGACGGTGTCGGTACCGGTGTGTTGGACTTGCTCGATGAGGTATTCGTGACCCTTTTGCGCAAATCGGCGTCGTTCCTCGGTGTCGAGATACACGTAGTTGGCCCAGACCTTGAAAGTGGAACCGTCGGTAACACCGGCGGCCTTGAAGTCAGACGACAAATCGAAATCCAATCGGACTTCGTGGTATTGGAGGGCGATCAAAGGCAACGCCAATCCGGGGTTGCGGTTGAAGAAAAAGATGAGTGGCAAGAAGATCTTACCGCCGACGTGCGCGGAGGTGGTCATCTTACCGTAGTTCGCCTTCTTGGACTCGTCCAAGTAAAGCTCGGAGTACAAACGCCACCACTTTTGGTAGTGCTTGTCGATGCGCTGGCCACCGATGGACAATTCAACATCCTTGACGGCACGTTCCGCGATCCACGCATCCTCACCCGTCGCAGCCTTAGCACCGGCCTTCATTTCGACGTACATGTCGGCGACCAAATCACCGTTACGGGCAACGGTGACGGAGACGCGGCCATCGGCACCTGGGGTACCGTTGACGGTTTGTTCGATGTTTTCCATCGCGAAGTTGGTGTGACGCTTGTACACCGCTTGGAAGAAAGTGACTTTTGGGTTACCCGTGAGATAGACATCTTGGGCACCATAGGCGACGAGTTGCATGAGGCCACCAGCCATTGTGAGAGTTTTTGTACTATATACCAAGAAAATAATTTCGCGAAAAAACTCAGCTTGATTTTTCCTGGGGTAATGTATAATGTCTGAACCAACCGTACCCGAACCAACTGTTGATATCGAAGAATCTGGATCCGAGTCTGAGTATGAAACAGAGAGTGAGCTCGACATTCCAATGGATGAATCTCAACTGCCTGAATTCGGCGACGACGAGGACGGTGAAATCCCAGAGTGGGTGGTCACCGGCGACGAAGAACCCGACTTGATCGGTCACATCACGGATGTTGCTGCGTCTCTGTTTTCGACTGAAGAGGGTGAGACTGTGTGCACCGCCCTGATGTCTATATCTAAACAACTTGAGACACAAAACCGAATCATGATAAAAATCTTATCTCAGATGCAAAAATCAACTTAGAAAAATAACTCGTGTATGTTACAAGGAGCTGGTGATGGACACGCATTTCATAAACAATGATGCAAATCCGATAGAGACTAATCAGGTGATGTGGATGAATCACATTCAAAGTCTCAACCCGGAACAGCTCGTTAACCTTTTGACCCAATTGGAAGACATGTGGGACATCCCTCGCAAAAACGACGAAGCGGTATCCTTTCAACTGGGTTTTAAAAATTTTTTTGCGGTGGACGAATTGGATAGTCAAACTGGATTACCAAAAAATATGATTGACATTGAAAGCATTTCTGCGAAGCATCAACGCTTGAACCTACAACTCGGACAGTTGTATCACCGAGCCAATGCACTGAAATTACTTGAACTCGATGACTTTGATGACATGAAAATCTCTACGAGGATTAACCGCCTGATAGATCAAGTTGACGACGCGTGGCAAATTGTGTTCAGGCACACAAGAATCTTTGAACGTATCAATAACCCGACGTATATACCGATTAATCCAGAAACCGATCCTTCCATTTTTAGATGTTCAACTCTTCCAGGCACGTTGGATGAATTAAGCCCGTACCAACAGGCAATCCTCACAATCCTCAAGAAACTTTACGAAGGAAACATCAAACGATACAAGGGTCACTGTTGTAGACAGATCAGAACCGAAGATGGGTACGATACAAGGGCGTGGAAACAGGAATACAGGATTCAGGAGTATGTGTATAGTGTTTCGCAAAAGGAGACTGAATTTGAACTCTGGAAAAACCTTTCGTGTAGAGGTTCGGCCTACGGGGACGTGATTCGTCACTTAACAAACTGCAATGATATGCAATTTCCGGAAATTAAGAGGAATCGTCATGTCTGGTCGTTTAAAAATGGTATTTTCGTGGGTAAAAGTTGGTCTGCGAAGACCGGGCTGTACCAAACTGATTTTTACATGTACGATTCAAAGGAATTCAAGAATCTCGATCAGGCAATCGTGAGTTGTAAGTACTTTGATACCGATTTCGAAAACTATGAACACTTGGAAAAATGGGAGGATATCCCCACGCCATATTTTCAATCCGTCCTTGATTACCAAAAGTTCAACGAAGATGTGTGCAAGTGGATGTATATCATGGGAGGGCGTTTGTGCTTTGATGTGGGAGACATGGATGGGTGGCAAGTGATTCCGTTTTTGAAGGGCATCGCTCGTTCTGGTAAGAGTACGTTGATTACCAAGGCTTTTGCACACTTTTACGACGTTGATGATGTGCGAACACTTTCAAATAACGTTGAAAAGAAATTTGGTCTCTCTTCTATTTACGATGCTTTTGTATTCATCAGCCCCGAAATCAAGGGAGATATCTCATTGGAACAGGCTGAGTTTCAGTCGATTGTGTCTGGTGAACAGGTCTCGTGTGCGATTAAGCACGAAAAAGCAAAGACAATGACGTGGAAGGTTCCGGGTATTCTCGGTGGTAATGAGGTGCCGAGCTACAAGGATAACTCTGGGAGTGTTTTGCGACGTATCTTGACTTGGAACTTTGGTAAACAGGTCAAGGATGCGGATCCCACGTTAGATAAGAAATTGGAAGCCGAAATCCCCGCGATTCTTCAGAAATGTATCCGTGCGTACTTGGAATATGCACAAAAGTACGCAAACAAGGATATTTGGAATGTAGTTCCGCAGTACTTTAAAGATGTACAAAGGCAAGTTGCGACAGTATCCAGTACGTTGGAGAACTTCCTACAATCACCTTACATCAAATATGGAACCGAGCTTTGTGTCCCTCAGAAGATCTTCGTTGAAAAGTTCAACGAACACTGCGGCGCAAATAACCTTGGAAAACCGAAGTTCAACCAAGACTTCTACGCCGGTCCTTTCAGTCAGAGAGATGTCGAAGTGCGTCAGCACACTGGCATGTATAAGGGTGTACCGATTAGTATGCAACCCTTCGTATTTGGATTAGACATAGTAGTAGATACACTCGTTTCAAATGAGGATGATGCATAATAAAAATATATACTTACATCAGATATGGAACGCCCCAGCTCCCTTCAAAAATTCATAAAAAACTCGGGTGTGCAAGTCACCCGTGCGTCTCCACCTAGTTTTCCTCGTCGCTTACAAAACTCGACAATAAATAACCAAAATTTGGGTAATTTCGCCGAATTTTTGGATAGCAACAGCAACAGCAACAGCAATAACGTCGTGAAATACCTCACTTTAAGTGGCCTTAATTTGGGTATGTTTAATGCGACCGTAAACAAACAATTTGATGCCGAAGCTCGCATTGATTTGAAAGACATTCTCAAAAAGGCCCCACTCGGAAAAACCTCGATCGGACAGGGTCTTCATATAGACACGAAAGAGATTGTCGGTGTATACGGGCGATTCAAGACTGGATTTACCCATACACGTGAATACGGTAAACGGGGTGACATAAATTTGAACTTTTTCACCGTTCAAATCAAATTTTCACTCACAAATGGAAGCGAAACTAACGGAGGTACCGTGAACTTTTACAGAAACGGTAAGATTCGCTTTTCGGGTGGATTCATAGGCAAAGGTGATGAAATAGAAAACCAACCCGAACTCATACGTCGTTACATGGTGAAGAGCTACACGAGACGTCAAGCGTTCTTTTATAACCCATTTGAATACAACAATTTGAGTGCGCAATTCAGAATTAACGGTGTGATAAAAGACCTTGGGCGTCTTCACATGAATAGCCGAAGGTATGGATTTGAATCTAATTACGAACCAGAGCTTTCTCCCATGATGTACGCGACATACAAGGGACACAAATACATCGTCGCCAAATCGGGTGCCATACAAATATCCGGAGCCAAAAACCCAAAAGCGCTTAACGATGCTTACCGAGTGGCAAACCAACTATTCAATATGTTATACACGAAGAATGAGATAACACTCACCGCGCAAGTACCAAACAATATTGTGCGACCAGCTCAAAAGAAAACTAAAGCGTCTACATGCCCAAAGACGCGACGACCACCGTGTAAGAGTGGGTTCCAAGCGAAGAAGAACCCACAAGGTGATGAGTGCTGTTACAAGATACCAAAGAAGAAATCGACGCGCAAATCACCAAAGAATAACAAGGAAATCACATACGGTAAAAATGGTCAACTCATGATCGGTAAGAAAAAGTGTGAAGCTCTCACGAAACCAATGCTTTTGGAAATGGCAAAGAAGCTCGGTGTAGTGGACGCGAAGGACAAGAACAAAAAGGAAAAGTTGTGTGCGATGATTAAACAATTTTCGTTCGGAAACGAAAATTTCAAGGTTGGAAATAAGCCATGCATTTCTTACAAAAAGAGTGAACTCGTGTCTATGGCCATGTCAAAGGGTATAGCCGTGACTAGTGCGGATACGATAAAGACTCTGTGCGAAAAACTCAAACTCGACGTTCGCAAACGTAACGCGAACGCAAACAGAAAAGCAAAGGAAAACAGGGCGCTCAACGCGGTACTCAAGAAAGAAGCCAAGATTGGTAACATTGAAATAAGGCGAAAGCTCAACAACAAGGGTATCAAAAACGATATCGTAAAATTATACGGTCCACGGTGGATGAAGAAATACGGCAAGGTAATGAACATAAACAAGGACGTGAACGAGATGTCCAATTTGATTAATAATGCGTCCAAAGAAAAGAACGTCGCGAACAAGATGGGTGTTCTTAAAAAGATGGTCGCGAACGACCTAAAGAAGAGTCTAGTCACCGAATGGAAAAAGGAACGCGCCGTAGAATACAAGAAGAAGCTCATCAAGAATGAATACGGAAAACACGGTAACGCTGTCGTGAATTACGTATTGACCCAAAACCCAACAAAGACTCAAATTAAAAAGTTCATTGAAAGGTACAAGAAAGCACGAGCTAATTTGAATAAGAACAAGTAATCGCGTCGTTTATGATTTTTTCTGGCTCCGATGCCTGTTTTATATGTTTTGCGTGATACGAGAAGTCATAGCCGATGAATTTACGTTTAATTTTATCAGACATGCCCACGGCTTCAAATTGACGAGATGTTTGTGAGCACACCGCTTTCCGTTCCGCTTCCAAAAATTGATCCTCCATTTGTATGAAATTTTTTATGGTTTCTTCGGAGGCGCCTTTTCGTTTCATTTCATTTACTATTTTATACGACATTCCATGGGACATACCAAAATTCTTTGATTTGTATCCCATGGATCCTACGTTGGTATCGGATGGCTCGAGATTAAATATGAAATACAAGAGTATGAGTATTATAACAAACTGTATCATCTATTAGTACCAAAGATATTAAATACGTCTTTCACCTTATGAAGAATGTTAAATAGTTCATTATCATCCTTCACGAGACTTGGATCAATAATTTCCAATTCCACTTGGTACGAGTTTGGATCCTCCGTGTCCAAATCTTCTACATCGCCTTCGACGACGGTCATGTCGATGGACAAATTCTTGCGAATAAAAGACATGCGTCGTTTAGTCTTTTTCATGTCCATATCACCTTCGTAGTCCTCGAGAGGCGTTTCGACAGAAACTCCGAACCTGATATCGTACGGTGCGTGTGCGAGTTTGTCGAAATCCTCTTTGTGAATTTTATCCTTCTTCACGATCTTCTCTTCGGATGTTTGCTCGTCGATAGAAATTCGAAGGTTGTCGCTGTTTCTGTAAAACACTTCTTCGGTACTGGTGACGACCTTTTCCCATCCGTCGTACTTCTTAAGACCCACTAAAATAGCATCGAAGCCTTCTTTGCCGACGTTTGTGTCAAATGTCCCACAATTAAATTTACCGACACGCATCTCAAATTCAACGTGCTTTTCATTTCGGTGCTTTTCAAAAATGGGCTTTACCCGCTCAAACAGAGCTCTCACGTCCATGGTTATTCTATTTATTATTGCGTGTTCTCCTTAAGTATTTTTTGTAATTGATTTATATGCATGGCTTCTTCAACTTAGGCAACACATGTTATTTCAATTCCGCCATCCAAGCATTGCTACACGTGCTACCCATATCAGAAACCATATTCAAAAGTCAATACGTAGGCGAATGTAAATTTACAAAGCTGTATCACGAACTTGTAACTACCTATTTTACTACACAAGAATCTCGTAAATTTGATCTCTCGTCGCTTTTGAAAGCGTTCAGAGTAGAATTTCCCCGGTTTAAAGTCGATGAACCACACGATGCCCAGGATGCGTTGTTTTGTATCATAGACATACTAGAAAAGGAATATTCAATCATAAAAAACCTATTATACGGAAAAAAGACGCAGATAACCATATCACCCGAGGGTAAAAATTCGAATGATATAGATTACAGTATTCAAACTCTCACTATAGACGATCATGTGTGTAAGGTGAGCGATCTCATAAACAAAAGTATGAAATGGGACACACTCGAAGGATACGTCGACGATAATGGAAACATGCATCACGTGGCGACGACGCGGACTATATTCAAGAAACTACAACCCGTGATGATTATTTCATTCGATAAAAAGAGTCGAGTACACTTGGAGAGGAACATTCAGTTTAACGATGATATTCAATACACATTACAATCTTGTATAATACACGAAGGTGTGCAATGGGGTGGTCACTATATTTCGGCGTGCAGATTTAACGACAAGTGGTACGCACAAGATGACGAAAACGTGGTCGAAGTAGATTTGAAAGATAAGGCTGGGTATTACGTACTCATCTACATTTTAAAAAATCAGACATCTTAATATCCTCTTTTATGTTTACGAGTGTTCTATAAAACGTACGTCTGTTATTAGGGTGCGTTTTATCGGTTCGTTCCAGTATAGGCATCCACCACATGGGTGTATCATCGGTCATGTATTTACACTCAACGATCATGTTTTCTCTGAGCCACGATGTATCCATTTTTTCAGTTGGTAGGATGGATTCAAATATAAGTTCGCCCTTTTCTTGAACGTATAATCTCCATTGATTACCCACCACCTTCACCTTGAAATCCACCGTGTTCTTCTCCTTAGGCTTCCATTTAAACATGGTTTCATGTGTAGCAATTTTTACCGGACAATTGATGGGCGTAAATATGAGTCCATCTATATCTTGAGTTACAGTCGGTAAATAGTCATTCATGAAACTTTCGAAATCACACATGAGATGAAATGTCTTCATCCTCAGTTTTGTCGCGTCATTCTTGAGAGACATCACTTTTTTACATACACTTTCACAGTGTTCCATTCGATCGATGAAGTTCTTATTTCCAATGGTTACACCCGATTCTGTTAAGCAATCATATATCATAAACATATCTTCATACAATTCACCTTCGAGTATAGTACCTTCGTAAATTGGGCGCCTAAAATTGAGCTTACATAAGAACATATCGAGTGCTCGGTTTATGAGTACACACACTTTGTGTTGTCCATACATGAAAGCCAAGAGCATATAGCGCACACCATCGGTCTTTTCACACACCACGTAATCGTTTTTTCGTAGTGTGTCGAAGTGTTTAAACTCGATGGATATAGGTTGGCATCCAGGGAATCGTCCCGTGACACCCCACCTATCTTCCATATACTTTATCGCGTATGTGTAAAGTGGGTCATCCCTCTTTACAGATACCCGTGACATCTGTTTAGTATTTTGATTTTAATCTTTAATTAGCTTTAACCCCGGCGGCGTTCAGGAGATTACTTACACACTCATGCGTGTAAGTCATCGTCAACTTAGATGCTGTAAATGCGTTAATTTTGACTCCAAGCTCCTTGAACTTGGTAAACATTTGCTCCATTCTAGGTGGAACCTTACATTCATTCGTTCGCTTGTCTTTCACGCATTTAAGTACGTGTTTACACATCATAACCCACGCACGCGCGCCCGTCTTATCAACTTGATACAAGTCATCACCGACTTTCTTTCCAACCTTCGTATCAAAATGAAGACCCATCTGTTCGACCGGTTCAGTAGAACCATCTTTTACCTTTGCTTTAAACATACCCCAATCTATACCTTCAGTCACACCCGGGAATACGACACACCCTACACCGTTGTTATCGGCAAGAACCTGGCCAATTGAACCTTCGTCTAAGGATACACCAAAGTCTATGAATAAAATACGGTCAGCACTTTTCATGTACTTTTGAATACTAGCCGACTTGTCGTATGGATCATCGTTTACATATACAACTTCATTTTGTGTATCCTTCTTTTGTATACAACACAAATTCAAACGAAGAACGGTATGTAGGGTTTTCACGTGAACCGCTTTACTCCTCGTAACGATTATAGTCGCAAGTTTCATTTTATAGTATAATTATTCTAAGCCTTAAGCCTATCATTAAGACATCCACTGAATGGAAGATTTCCTACGTGTCCAAGCGTTGTATTTATATCAGCAAATATACGACCACCGCACTGCTGCCATCTGCGGCAGAAGGCGTAATCCTCTGAAAGGTACCTTCTAGACTCCGGATCAATCATACAGTCAAACACCGCACAATACTCATCAAAATCCCTATTTTGATGATCATTTTTACAATTTAATTCGGGGAATTTTTCCTCGAGTTTTTCGAAAGCACCCCGTTTAATCGCCATAAAACCAGTGGGTCCATCGAGCAATTCCACAAATCCATTTTCAACCGTTCGCTTATGAGCACCAATGTTTGCGACAAGACTAGAAGAAAGCATCGCCATATTTCTTTCATCTCCCTCTGCAATAGCCTTCTTTACTTGATCCCACATCACTACCTTCTTTGGGTATACCGCCACCGATACATCGTGTGGGGATTTCACGAGACGAACGACGGCATCCGCTGTAAACTCAACATCCGCATCAATAAACATAAACACGTCTGCGTCCGTTTTTTGAAGGAACCGACCCACCGCAACGTTACGAGCCCTGTGAACCAGTGATTCATTTTCCGTTGTATCGAGCATGAGTTGAATACCCTCTTTTATGAGCTCTATTTGCAGCTTAATAACACTCGTCGCGTATTTTTCTAAACATTGACCGCCGTAACAAGGGGTTGAAAGAAAGAGTTTCACCATATTACATTAAATTACATTCATTCCTCTAAGTATTGTTTAATTATATTTTCTATCTTGTTGATCGTGGGTATGGATACCGAACATTGGTCACTTATCTTGTTCTTTGACATCTTACCGTCCATGACCATGTAAATGACAACCGACGCCACACTATTCGGCGTCTTACTCATGAGCTCAGTACAATTTTCCAATTTGGTACACATTTTATTGCATTCCAAACGCTCATTTCTAGTCACTTCAAATGAATTGAGTAAACGTTGCATGACATTAAATGGTTTAGTCACGTAGTTCTTCTCAGTTTTGCCGAGTAATGTATCCTTGAACATCTGTGTCGTTCGACTAATGTCCTTGCTTTGTATACCAAACATATCGGCTATCTCCTTTGTTGTTCTAGGAATATTCGAGAGTCTACAGGCGTATAAAACACAGTTTGCTTTTATACCGGAACGCACCGCGCCACGAGTAAGCTTTTCTATGTTGAATTTCCTGTACATCATCTTCGCATCTTTCAAAACGCTGTCAGGTAAGGTGTGACACGCTTCGTCTATGTCTCTATACGCATGGAATAGAGACCTGTCTACGTGATTCATAGACTGATGAAAATTTATTTTAGCCATTCTCTTATTTTCATAATTTGACGTATTCTTCGTAGAAATAACCGTACCTTTACCCCACGCATCAGAAAATAACTCGGGATTCGGGTTGGGGTTTCCACATCGAGATGGATCACTTACGCGACCATCTTCACTAATTCCACTCGTCCACTCCGGACTATCATCTACATAATGCTCTTGCACGTATCCACATTGTGAACAAACGGGCATCCCTTCTTTTGTGAATACTTTTACACCGTTACAGTTAATACATAAATGAGTATTGATTGGCTTTCGTAAAGTAGGTTTATTCAATAAACGGTCGACATCCGACCAAATGGCAGCCAATCCTTCCATATCAGGAAATCTCTTTTTTTGATTATTAAAAATCCGCACTTAGGTTTTCAAAAATTGAGATTATCTGCGTGCCTCTTTGCAAACTCTTCAATTGAATCAACAACCTCTTTGAATTTGCGAGAACCTGGACTGGTTGGTTTCCAATTATTCCACTCTTTATCAACTTCTCGGTGAGAACCTGGTGGCATTACCATACCATCTATTTCATCGTCGGGAACAATAAAACCTTCAAGGTCACTCTCTTCATCGGATTCGTCTATTATGTCACTGTCCATATCTTCATCAATCTCATCCGAAATACAATACATGGAGTCCCCTAAATCCGTGAAAAGAGAAGTCCCTTCTGGATAGTGCTCACACAAGTTTTCAACTTGTACAAGTTCTTCGTTTTCGTCTAGCTCATAAATACAAGCACCTTTATATATCTTCGACGTATCGAGATAGTAATTCACGACGAGGTAATCTTTCATATTCTCCTTTGCTATAGCGTATGTTTCATCATCTATGTCATCTATATTCACTAAAACTTTCAATAAATCACCAGGCTGTATCTCGGAAAAATTTATCATCCTTAAAGTTTTGAGACAAAAATATTTTCAAGTAATAACACACATGGGGATTGAAATTTTTTCGAAGGATGGATGTAAATACTGTGACGTAGCTGAACAGATGTGCAGGGACTTGTGCCTCGACTATAAAAGAACGAAAATGGAAAAGGGTGAATTAGAAAAATTATGTGGAAAACCAATTTCATCATATCCACAAATTTTCATAGACGGAAAACATCATGGAACCTTTTTTGATTTCGAGGATTACATAGAATATACAGAGCCCATGCTTTTACCGACGTTGAACAGGTTTACCGTGTTCCCTATTCAACATGACAACCTTTGGACTCTCTACAAGCAAGCACAAATGAGTAACTGGACTGCCGAAGAAGTGGATCTCTCAAAAGATATGGACGACTGGAACAAGCTCACGGATAATGAGCGACATTTTATTAAGACGATTTTGGCATTTTTTGCTGGTTCGGATGGTATTGTATTTGAGAACCTCAACGATAACTTTGCGGGAGAAGTACAATACCCCGAAGCCCGAAGTTTTTATGCGTATCAAGCGCATAATGAAATGGTACATGGCGAAACATACAGTAAACTGATAGACAAGTACATCCGTTCCCCTTCGGAGAAAAAGGAATTGTTTGAAGCGATACAACGGGTACCGTGTATCGAAAAGAAAGCGAGATGGGCCATGAAATGGTTTGATACAACGAGACCATTCAGTGAACGTCTCCTGGCTTTCGCATGTGTGGAAGGTATATTCTTTTCCGGAAGCTTCTGTGCCATCTTCTGGCTCAAGAAGCGGGGTCTTCTCCCGGGTCTCTGTTTCAGTAACGAGCTGATAAGCAGAGATGAAGGACTCCATCAACAATTTGCGGTTGAATTGTTCAATATGCTTAAATTTAAACCTAACAATGACACCATTAAACAAATCGTGAAAGAGGCTGTGGAAATTGAGAAAGCGTTCATCATAGACGCCCTTCCATGCAGTCTCATCGGTATGAATTCTGAAAAGATGACACAATATATTGAATATGTGTCCGATCGACTCCTGAAACAGGTGGGTCAAGAAAAGATCTGGAATTCGACCAATCCATTTGATTTTATGGAAACCATCAGTTTGGATGGAAAAACTAACTTTTTTGAAAAACGTGTGGGTGACTATGGAAAAATGGACGAAGACGCACACGACATTGAATTTGACGAAGATTTCTAATTATTTATTCAACATAATAAACATTTGGTGTTTATTATGATGGATGTTTTAACTTTATAATATTACATTTATCGAGAAATACTCACAGAGCTACCGTCGGCGCACGAGCAAGACACGGCGGCTGGCTTATCAGCTTCACCTCCCGCGACATCGAGCGACGCATATTCCGCGCCACTGTCAAACATGTTTAATTGTGGTTCGGTGAAACCTGGGAGTGGTTCTGGAGAATCGACCATCGCTGGTGGGGGGTTGAGAAAAACTCGTCCCTCTTTCTTCTCCTCCATTTCTGGGGCTGGACCAATATCCATTATGTTTTCTTCAACGGCGTACCCTTCCTTCTTTATGTTCATCATGGCCCACGTGACGACAACGAACACGACCGCGTGAAGAACGAGACCTCGGATGGTTGGGCAACCAGTTGGACCGGACACCCAATTACCGAAAATACCGCGCGTAAGTCTGTATGTTTTTGGGTTAGATATCACGAAGAATACGAGAGCGGACATCACAGAAATCAAAAATTTCTGCTGAGCCTTCGCACCCCCGCATCCACATCCACAATCCTTAAAGACACCCATGTGATTTTTAATGTACCCTGAGAAAAAAAACGTGCTTAAAGTTTGGAGACCAACATAAGATATACAAAACAAGCAATGTCGTCCCCTAACATGATCCAACTTTCCAGCACTTTCGATCCGTCCTCTGTCGTTTTCAGTAAGATGAAGAAGAACAAGAACGGTGGCAAGACAGTATACATTAACACGGCCGACGGTAAGGGCAAGTTGTACTTGCAACTTCCGTTCATGCGCAGCCCTTATGGTCTGAGCGCTTTTACTGATGAGACGACTAACAAGACATCTTACTCTCTTGACTTATCTATTGACCCGGACAACGAACAAGCCGTTGAACTCGCGGCTAAGCTCAAGGAGCTTGATGCTCGTATCATCGAAACTGTCGCAGAAAACTCCAAGGAATGGCTCGGAAAGGTGTACAACGTTGAAGTGATGAAGGAAGCTCTCTACAAGCCTTTGGTGCGACCGGGTAAGGAAGAATACCCGGACACCGTGAAGCTTAAGGTCATGACCAAGCCCACCGGTGAATTCATGGCCGAGGCCTACAACCCGAAGCGTGAGCTTGTTCCGATTGATTCCGTTGAAAAGGGTCAGCGATGCATGTGCATCGTCAACGTCACTCAGATTTGGTTCATCGATAATAAGTTTGGTGTGAGTTTGCGACTTTCTCAAGCTCTCTTCGAACAATCGACGAAGCTTCCGTCGTTCGCCTTCCAAGGTATCGATGCCCCGGATTCCACTCCGGTTGCCGACGAAGGCGCCGAAGATGAATACTATGAAGAGGTTGACGAATAAAATCTACTACTATATAAATGCAGGTAGACCAGCATATTAAAAATCTCAGATTCCTCAGGGCTAAAGTTGGTAAGACAAGGACGCCAAAGGATCACGAGAAAATCGGTAAAGAGATAACCGAAGCCATAAAAAAATTAGGTTGTAATCCAAATAAAATTTTTTACACAATAAATGGTGGGGAAACCCCAAATTTGACCGTTAAAAAATCCGTTAGAACGCGCCTCGGTACTAGAAAGATAGGTGAAGGTGAATATGGAGAGATATTCTTTGGATGCGTCGATAAAGAATGTAAAAAGGATATCGCCATAAAAATTCAACGTGAATCTCTAAAAAACGAATATAAGATTGGTAAAATGCTGAATAATCTCGGTGGTGCCAACATGTATGCCCTTGAAACATGTGGAAAACGGAATATCATGTATAGCGAATACGCGAATGGTGGTGCTCTCGAAGAATACATTAGAAAGAACATACTCAAATTGAGACCAATTCACTTTAGATTCATGATAACCGAGGTACTGTACAATCTTTACAGAATACACAAAAAGTACCCATCGTTCAGACACAGTGATTTGCATATAAAGAACATTCTCATAAATACCGATACACCAACTCTCAAAAAGAAGGAGATGAAAGTTGGTAAAATTACATTAAACGTCGAAGATGTGGGTATTAAGACGCTACTCACTGACTACGGCCTTTCTTCAATGAGCACGGTTAAAAACCCTGTGGCGAAAGGACTCGACGATGAATGGGGTATTTCACAGAAATCAAATCCAATGTATGACGCGCATCTCTTTTTGAATGCGATGTTTTTAGTGTGTGCGCGAACAGACGCAGAATCGATGAATGAGACGATCCGATTCATTCAACGCATACTCCCACGAGAATATCTCGGTACTAAAACGGCTAAAATAGAAAACTTCAGATTGCGGTTAAATGCCGACCATTCAGGTTTGCCCACATTTGAAAAGATATTTGCCGACCCTTTCTTTGTTCCATATAGAGCGAAAATCACAGAGCGCGCCGATCCATTGGCCCTTTTACCAAAAGCGAAGCCAATTCCAAAAGCGAAGCCAAAGACAAAACCAAAACCAGTTGGTAACGCGAGTCAATCTGCCGCGATGAGACGTGCGAAGGCTGTTATGAACAAAGAAGCACAGAAGAAAGCGCAACCCGCGAAGAGAAGAACAGTCGCGACGAAACGAGTGTCGCCACCCATAAAGGTCAACATTGCGCCAAAGGGATACTTAAGAGTTAACGGTAAAAAGTGTGCGACGTACAAAAAGAAAGACATAGTCGAATTAGCCAAAAAAGCTGGTATAGATACTCAGGGTAAAACGATTGAGAAAATATGCGAATCACTTAAATTAAAATATATGAAATAATTAAATGAAATTGAGAACCAGCCTTGTCATACTCGCCTCGATCATAGTTGTTGTGATATTGATACGCACCACTAGAACCAAGTCGTGTGGTGATTGTGCATGTGGATGTGGAGAAGGTCAATGTAAATGCGAAGGGTGCGATTGCGAAAAGTGTCACAAGAAATGGAAAGTGTATGGCACAACATGGTGTGGATGGACAACACGGCAATTGAAATACATGAAGAAAAACAATAAGGCATATGAATTCATTGACTGTGAAAAAGAACAGTGCAATGGAATCAAGTCGTTTCCAACTCTTGTGAGTTCAGATGGTGAACACATCTCCGGTTATCGCGAGGTTTAGATACCACGGACAACGGCGAGCGCGAGGGACAACATGAAAGCGTCGAGGAAGGTATCGAGCTTCTTGAGCACAGTGATGTGCTTGACGAGGGATTGGTTCCAGAGGAAACGCAACACGAAGGTGCTGATCAAAATGACGAGCACAAAGGTGAGGAGTTCGGTGATGGCATCTTGGGTCTTACGCGCGTTAACAAGGCCTTGAATCATTTATCTATTAATAATATTTTTTTTCTGAAATATTATTAATGGGACAAGCACCTAAAAGGCTTCCCCTGAGTGGGTCTGAGCCAAAATTTACACAAAAGATGTGGGGTAGAGCCGTCGGTATAAATAACAATAATTGTTATGCGTACGCCGTTGGTGACTATGAAAAAAAGCGATCCTATAAGAGTGTCCCCGGCGAGAGAGCTGGTATCAAGAATATGAATCACTCGTATGTGAGTTGTATGAAGTTGCCACAACGGGTTATCGCTGATAACCCCAAACGAGTCTATATGGCGAAGGCTGAGGAAAAATGTAAGCCTGGACACTACAAAGTCATGATGTTCATAGCACCTGGAAAACCAACAAATTATTTTAGACAGGGTGACTTTCACTTTTATAAACAGGTAAATGAGGTTGAATATAAGGTTAAGAAGGGTAACACCCACGAATCCATAGCTGGATTTTTCAAGGTACCCCTCGCACGTGTCAAAAAGGCCATGCCTAAGCTCGTAGCGGGTAAAATCATGCGTTTTAAAGCAAACATATTTTCTCATAAGAGAGGATGGGCAACCGGGCCATTGGTGACCGATGCGAAAGGGAAAGTTATAGTTGATCCACGTAAAGCATCCCGTGATTATCCAGGTTTAAATTACAAAAAGTATTGTAGCTCATTCTGTGTTAAGAACAAGGGGATCAAAGTCGGACACACTCACCCCAAAGTCGGAAAGAAGGCTTGAGACATCATTTTCATTCTCAACATCAAAAAATATATCAAGTGCGTCAAATATATACTGATCCTGTAATTCTACCATATTTGATGTATTTTCAAACATGTTGTGTATAGTAACCTGAACTTTAAAATTTGACCCATCGAATATCTTTCTACATACTGGGCAGGTTTGCTTACCTTTTGCTTTCCATTTTTCTAGACAATGTGAATGAAATAGATGTCCACACCGCAAAGGTTTATTGTGCCTCGTCTCCCTCACCTCATTGAGACATATTGCACACTGACTCATTCTCTAGAAAAGTAGTATATTTAAATAAAGCTAATTTTACGTATCTAATAGATATTACGAGTGTCTACCATTGGGTTGTCGCAAGAAGCACACTTAGTCTTGGATTGCTTATCATTGAACAATTGTGGGCCCTTCGATTGGAGAAGCTTTCTAAAAGAATAGTTGTCTTCGTATGAGATACCATTCTTGTTCATAAGGTAGTTGTTGTACAATTGGGCAGACGAGTTAACGGTGAAGCATCGACCATCGGCCATTCCAAGTCGCTGAGACATTTTATTATTACATCAGAAATTAATTTGTCTATTTGAGATTGTTCGTTTCCATGACTGTACCCCCATCCCCTTCAGCTTACTGACTATGTCTTTTATGTTTGCTCCTGATAAGGTATCAAATGTTTCAATCTTATCATCGGAGACCCTCTTCACACGGATGGATGAATTCGTGTTGATGTGCTGGTTAATTATGTTGTAAGCAAATGCGATCTCTTTGAAGGTTTCGGCTCCAGTGATAATCACCTTGCCCGTACTAAAAATACTCGTCGTGACCTCTTTCATGTCTTCTGCTGGTTTAAACTTTACTTTGACCGCTGAATATCTATCGGGTTCAAAAGACACCTTGAACACATCGGAATAACTTTCAAAATGGTCTGCTGTTTTCATGAGGTTGATGTTCCAGTTGAGACTAAAGTTCGAGTTTATCATCACTACCCGAAATGTATCGAGTGGAGGTATACACGAGTCACTCAATAATTTACCTAAAAGTAAAGACAATTGCTTGATAATGTGTTTGCAATTTACCAAGTCCGCACACCCCGCCACTTGAATACTCCCATTTGGAAACAGTTTTATGGACTTCACGCTGTACATGTCTTTGTAACAAAGTGTAATCTGATTGTAAAACGTCGTCGGTTTTAAAGTCCACTCGTACCCCTCCGATTTCTTACCCGACATGCGAATTCGAATCGGTGATATTTTTTCGAAACACAATCTCAGCATGTTTATGTCCAGTGACCTGTTAAAACTAGATACCATCGTAATAGTTGTAAGCTTCACCCATGATGGCCTTATATCCTCTGGAATACTGTTCCTAAACTCATCGAGTGTTAGGTAATAAGAGAACGTGTTGTTTACGATTGAGTCAAACATGGCTTGATTTCTACATCAAGCTCAACGACTTAGGTAATTAAAGCACTTAGAGAAATTGGGTTAAAATAAAGCATATGTCCTCATTCGTAAAATCGGTTACTGTATCCCATGATATTGATACAAGTTTAGATATAATCGATATAGAATATGTTCGTTACAAGGCTGGGGTGGGTTACGAACACGTGAGAGAGCATTTCAACACAAAACCCATAGGAGACTGGAAACATATAAAAGTCGTCTATGAAACGCTAAGATACGAACAATTCCTCGATACGATGATTCTAAAAACAACTGAAGTCAGGAGAAAGATGGCTTTAGTTGAATTGGAGAACGCACTGTGTGAAAATAATAATACGAGAAGCATCGTGAGAATCATGAATGCAGTGAAGATACTGGATCCAACATTCTCACCACCGGTGATAAATATGAAATGTTCGTGGCAAAAGAAGCTCGCTAAGAGTATATGTGTTGAGCAATTACCTCATATCATAGAAACATCTACAAGTGACTTGCGCCTAGAGAAATTCTTTAGAGTGCTGCAATTAATAGAATCAGAATCACTCCACCAATCAGATTATTACGCATAGATGGACTTTCAGTTTTTGCGACTTCTTCAGAAGTACCGTTTATAGCTGGATCGTCGTCATATTGTATATTTCTTCCTGGGTAGAGAGATCTAGATAAAGGACATGGTCCAGTCTTACCTATTCTTCCGGCGATCATAATGGCCTCGTCACAGGCAGGACTTCTGTACTCTTCTTGAACGGCTTCTTCAGCTGGTGGCTTATGCTCAGCAAAATCGATCAATTGTCGACTCGTACCTGGCATGAAAAAATCATGTTGTACATATGGATTAACCCTATCTATAGATTCTTCGTCAGTCAAAGGCATCTTTATACTACCGCAGATTATATTTCTTATATTTCATCTTTTTACCATGCTCGACCCACATCTTATCGAGATCCACATCTAACATATAAGACAACTGAAAAAGATAACTGAACACGTCACCCATTTCCATCATGACGTCCGTACCCCGATCCTTCTTCAGATTCATCTTCTTGTATGTTTTCTTGTGCTGTCTGATCGCAGATGCGAGTTCACCTATTTCTTCTGATAACAGAAGCCACACCGTATCCACGGTTGAATTTGTCCACCCTTTCTGTTTACAGATCAATTCAGTATCTGCCTTGTATTGGTTTAGACCCATATGTGTATATATCCCGAAAACTTTATATCGTATAAATATAGAATGAACAAGAAGTTATATTATACCGTGATCACCATGGCTTTAATCACCATGGCCACCGTCATTTTCGTGTCGTATGGTAAGAAAGCGGAAAAAGCGGAACAAAAACAAGTAAAGATTAAGATTGCGCCAGAGAAACAACTCGTCAAACCAGACGACCTCATTGAAGAGGCCATCATAGGGGACGATTCACAGGAAGTCGTTGGAAACGAAACCGTTATAATGTAAAAAACATCAGAAGAAAGATTTTTACATACATAAAAATGTAAGTAAAAATCCATTACATGTACACTACTATCTTATACTACCTTAACGCAATCCTATCTTTTCATTCTTGCCGATCTTGTTACCAACAGTCGACGTGTTCACTGGTGCATTAATTGGTTCCAATCCACGGTCCATATCGTGGATGTATCCCATGTATTGAGAGACACCGGATTGAATTTGACCAACAGCTGTATTTATGACGATTGAATTCATCTTTTTCACTTGTTCGTTCACTCGGTATTCGTGGTCACCGGCGTTGTTTATGAAAACAACACGCATGATGGCATACAAATCATCTTCGTTTTGGTAGTCGATCGCAATGCCAGTCTTATTCTTGAAATCTTGACGAATACCTCTCTGAAGTATGTTTACATTGAACCTCGAGAAGAAAAGTGTGTTCAGAGGCGTCTCACATTGCTTCATGGAATTCAGGTGAAGATTGTCACACATTTAATATAGTCCTGGAAAAAAACTATCAGTAATTATTAAATGAACCTTTCGGTTTCCGATTTCGACGAGGCATACTCCAGAGATGCGTGCCAGCAGCCCCGCCCTGAGTGCAAACCAGGTAACTGCTTCATTGCGTCCTACCCACCAGTTGCGAAGGCTGGTACAATCGGTCCGTTTTTTACTAACACCCATCTCGCTCGACCCGAACGTAAGTTTGAGGTAGTTGGTCCAGTACCAGTCCGAAGCAAGGACTTCAAGAAAAAGTAATATAAAAAATTCGTTTGTATATTTATAAAATGAGGGTTGTGAAAAGATCTGGTCGTATTGAAGACGTTAAATTTGATAAGGTCACCAATAGGATCTCAAAACTCACGTATGGATTATCTAAAAATGTCGATGCATCCATGATCGCACAGCAGGTGTTTTCTTCGATGTATGATAACATCAAGACACACGAGATTGATACACTCTCCGCTGAGATTTGTATCGGTATGATTACCAGTGATCCAGACTATGAAGTTCTCGCAACCAGGATAGTCGCGAGTAACATTCAAAAACGAGTTCCTTCTACATTTTCCGAATCCATGCATAAATTGCATGATGCCGGTATTGTCACTGAAGAAGTCGCGAAAGTTTCGTCTCAGATTGATTCATACATAGATCCAGAAAGAGACTATCAATTTGGATATTTTGGCCTTAAAACACTTGAAAGAGGATATCTCCAGAAGATAAACAACGAAATCGTTGAAACACCACAGTATCTGTATGCTCGTGTATCCATTGGTATTCATGGTGACGACATCGAACGCGTGGTTGAAACGTATGACGCCATGAGTAAGGGTTTGTTCATTCATGCGACACCTACTCTCTTCAACGCGGGTACACCTCGTCCACAAATGTCCTCGTGCTTCTTGGTGGCAAACAAGGATGATAGCATTGACGGGATATATGATACGGTGAAGGAATGTGCGCAGATCTCAAAGTGGGCTGGGGGCATCGGTCTTCATGTACACGACATCAGAGCGAACAAATCTCATATTAGAGGCACTAATGGTACATCGGATGGGATCATTCCCATGCTTCGCGTGTATAACGCGACTGCCCGATATGTCAATCAGGCCGGTCGAAGAAAGGGTTCGATTGCGGTCTACCTCGAGCCATGGCACGCGGATATTCTCGATTTCCTCGAGATTCGCCTCAATCAGGGTGACGAAGAAGCGAGATGCAGAGATTTGTTTTCCGCTATGTGGATCCCCGATTTATTCATGAAGCGCGTGGAAGAGGGTGGAAACTGGAGTTTGTTCTGCCCGGATAAGGCTATGGGCCTCTCGGATGTCTACGGGAAAGAGTTTGAAGAACTCTATGAAAGATATGAGAGAGAAGGTTTGGCGACTAAAGTTGTTCCAGCCGCAGACATTTGGAAGGCTATCATTAAGTCTCAAAGTGAAACTGGTACACCATACATGTTGTACAAGGATGCGTGCAATGAAAAATCCAACCAAAAGAACCTTGGTACGATCAAATCCTCCAACTTGTGTTGTGAAATTCTGGAACATACGGACAAGAATGAAACGGCTGTGTGTAACCTCGCATCTATTGCGTTACCCAAATTCGTCAATAAGGAGACGGGTGAATTCGATTACGAGGAACTTCACCGCGTTTCAAAGATGGTCACGCGCAATTTGAACCAGGTGATCGATAAGAATTTTTATCCTACGGACACGGCAAAGCGTTCAAATATGCGACACAGACCCATTGGTATCGGTGTTCAAGGTCTTGCCGACGTGTTCATTCTGTGTAGAGAACCATTCGGTTCCGAAAAATCAAGAGAAATGAACCGACTCATCTTTGAAACCATCTATCACGCGTCACTCGAATCGAGTTGTGATCTCGCAGAAAAATATGGCGCATATGAGACATTTGAAGGGTCTCCATTCAGTCAGGGTATCTTACAGTTCGACATGTGGGACGCACCTAAGCTCTCGGGTATATACGACTGGAACGCTATGCGTGAACGCGTGAAAAGAGGTACGAGAAATAGCCTTCTTTTGGCTCCAATGCCCACCGCATCCACCTCTCAAATCCTCGGCAACAATGAATGCTTCGAACCGTATACACAAAACATATACGTACGAAGAACACTTGCGGGTGAATTTGTCGTCGTGAACAAGCACTTGGTCGATGATCTCAAAAAGGTGGGACTTTGGTCGAAGGAAATGAAAGATCTCATGGTAAAGGCAAACGGCTCTGTTCAAAGCATCATCGATATTCCTGCGAACATCAAGGAACTTTACAAAACGGTGTGGGAAATGAGTCAAAAGGTCATCATTGATATGGCCGCAGATCGGGGTGTTTTCATCGACCAATCACAATCCATGAATCTGTTCGTTGAGAGTCCGACCCTCTCCAAGTTGTCGTCTATGCACTTTTACGCATGGAAGGCGGGTCTCAAAACCGGTATGTACTACCTTCGTTCCAAGGCGAAGGCGAGACCACAACAATTTAGTTTAGAAGCGGAGTGTAGTGCGTGTTCTGCTTAAAGCTTTGATTACTATAAATTTTAATACATATGTCTAAATTCGTGAATCTACTAAATGAACTCGAAATCCCCAAACACGATGGTCGCAAAATTTCCCTATGCACAAAAGAAGGGCGACCGTTACGAATTCAATTCCCCCGAATGTACATGCCATTCGGTGTCTCCGGATTCACACCAGAAGTTGGTCCAACGAAGTACTCGCTCGATTTCGCAATGAAGGGATATGATGAAGATGACAATTACGTCAAAAAATTCTATGAAACGATGCGCGAATTCGAAGAAAAGATCATTGACGCCGTCGAAGAACGAAGTGAGCACATCTTCAAACGCAAAGTATCGAAAGATGAACTCAAAGGTATGTTCTTTTCAAACATCAAAGAATCCCCGGATCGCGAACCAAAATTTCGCGTAAAGGTCGATGTAAACATGGATGGTAAGATTAAACCACACGTGTACGACGAAGCAAAGAACCCAATCGGAAACGTTGATTGTAAAAATGGTCTCTATTCAAGAAATTCGGGAACTGCGATCGTTGAAATCAACAGTGTGTATTTCTTGAACAAAAAGTTCGGGGTAACCTATAAATTATACCAACTCGTGACGTATGAACCACAAACTCTTAAGGGGTTCCAGTTCGTTATTTAGTCATGATGAGGAGTTGGTAAATAGCCTGGGCTTCCTTGAGGAGTTTTCCTTTTATCATTACATACTTTTTTGGGTCTATACCCTGTTTAATCTTAGCCATCTTAACAGCTTGGGACCACTTTGTGAGAGTCATCTCTTATAGTACGTTTACATTTTTGTGATGAGCTTCTTGTAAGCCTTGGTACCGACCTTTGGTTGGAGCTTGAAGCCAGACTTCTTTGGCTTGAACACCTTAACCATCGCCTTCTTACCCTCTTCCTTCATGCGTTCGAGGGCCGCCTTGGACGCTTGCTTACTCTTAATTTCACCATACTTGTTTTGGAACAAGTCGCTCTTGGTAAGACCCCCGGTGGTCTTTTCCGCAGCACCGTGGAACACTTCAGCGCGAGAACCAAATGTCTTCATTGTATATACCTTATGCTCTGAAAATATTTCGAATCTCTGAAATTGAAAGACTCTCTGATTTTCCAGGTAATTGTGTCTTGAGTCTATCATCGCCCAATACCTCGGCGTACTCCAATGATTTTTTCACCTGCAGAGCCACGATCGATTCATCCACACTCGGATACTTCTCGTCACCCTTGTATATGAGCTTTTTCACATAGACCTCTCTTTTTTGACCCGTCCTGTGACATCGACCGATAGCCTGAAGCTCCGTGCCGGGATTCCACGAGGGACTGGTTATATACACACGAGATGCGCTTTGGATATTGAGACCTTGGCCACCGGCCTTCACTTGAATGAGAAACACGCTATTCTGTGGAGCCCGGTTGAATTCGGCCAATTGTGACTCGCGGCGCTCTTTTGAATAGGTACCATCGATACGGAATACCGGACATGTGAGTTTTTCCTGAATGTAATTCATTTCGCCTTTAAATTGACAAAATACGAGGGTTTTCTCATCCGGATGCTGTGCAATAGATTCAAATAGGGTTTCCATCTTTTTTGATCGCCCCGTCCATGCATTCATTTCTTCATCCAACTTCTTTGCCATACCGTCGATGTAGAGCTGAGGCCATGCCATTACCTGTCTCGCTCTGAGTAACTGCTCAAGAATGTCCATATTGTACATGGTTAAATTACCATGTGCCTCCGCTCGTTTCATCATTTCACGGATCATTTCTTGTGCCTCAGAAAACGCCTGTACATAGATTGTCTTTTCTTCCGGATACATCTCAAGTTCAACGTTTTCAAAGTGACACTCTGGGATAGAATCCTTATTCTTGGTGCGTCGAATGATAAATTTTTCACGCACAACCTCAAGATTGCACTGTACATCGACCCTATCGATGCCTATGAAAGCACATAATGACACGAAATCTCGAACATCATTGAACACAGGAGTTCCTGTCACAACCCACCTGTATGTGGCCCCGATTTGCATCGCCGACTTGAAACGCTTGGATCGCCGGTTTCGAATCTCGTGTGCTTCATCGAGGATGACGCGTCCCCATTCTATCATGTGGACCAGTGGGGCGTCTTCGGTAAGAAGACTGTATGGACAAACAGTCACGTCATGACGCTGGAATTCGGATGCGTCTCTCGTTCGTTTGATTCCATCATACACAAACACACTGAGTTCTGGAGCGAATTTGTGTATCTCATTTTTCCATTGAGTCACGATTGATTTGGGAACCACCACAAGGGTGGGTCCAGTTTTGTTTCGTTTGATAATGGTCACGAGTTGTGCTGTCTTTCCGAGCCCCATCTCGTCACAGAGGAATCCACCCTTTGGTCCCACCGATGAATGCTCTCTCTCGAGCATCCAGTTAACACCCTCTATCTGGTGTGGATACAGTTCCATGCTTTCTTCGTTCTTTGGTTTGATTTAGACATAGGTAGTGAATTACTTAGGTGAAACAACACCATGTTTTTTGAGAAATGAAAATAGAAAAAAAAATAATTTTTTTTACACTTTCTTTTGAAAGAAAGAAGTTTTTAAAAAAATATTTTTTTATTTTTTACTTTTTAAAATTTTAGAAAAATCTCGTCATTAGATTAAAATTAGACATAGTCTCTCTATAAAAAGTTCCAAAAAACATGGTGTTGCTTCGCGGGATTATGTAGAGGTATGTAGAATTTCAAACCTATTAGAGGGATTTAGGTATTCTCCACCATTTAAATTTGAGTCCCACATCTTCTATGTTTTTCTGATTTTCCCCACATCCAAGTTTCACCTTTAATACATTAGGCATTCCGTCGGGTTTATCACCCATGATTACCTTACCAATCACCTTCCTATGCTCCCATGGTTCACCGTCGTCATCTTTACCCTTAGCCAGATGCTTATACCCATCCATGTATACACTCCCCTCCGCTTTTACACATCTTGGGTGAACTTCCTCACCAATTGAAGCGATGTTTATTTCGCCACTGGCCGCATCTTTTGCTTGGATTCGTTGTCTGAGTTGCGTACAATCACAGTCATCATAGATATCTATATTAAGAGGGTTATTGAATTGCATATCAGGATTAAGCTCCTTGACTTCTTTCATTTTAGCAAGAATCTCGGCAGGGATGGCATGTTCCCCATCTATTCGCGTGTTGACATCTCCAGTCATTTTCATGTCTCGTATGATGGGGCCGGGACTGGATGGTTTTTCCTCCACTGGACGTTCAATTTCCTTTAATTCCTTTCCCTCATCGCGGGATCTCATAAAAGTTAAATATAAAGAAAACAGACAGCATACCAAAACAGACGCGCCAATTATTATCACGACATTATTCGATTTCTTAGGCGCATTGACCACTTGGTTTACGTTCATTTATATAATGTGATATAATAATTCACTCATCTCTGTACTCATCGTCTGTATCGGAGTTAATTTCACACGGTGGAGGTGGACCTTCTTCCTTCTTTTTACGTGTTCTCGTCTTCTTTACGGGTTCTTCTATCCCATGCTCTCTGTGATACAATACCTTTTGCCAAAACTCTTCCATGATGGGAAAGTACTTTTCAAACCATCCTCGGTCTCGCGGAACACGCACGACGACAAACTCCTCGGGCTTGGGCCAATTGAAATCAGCATTCTTATATTGGATAAAATCACACTCTTCTAGGTCGAGGATCTCCATACATAATTGAAGCTGTGGCATATAGTGGCGCGGAACTTCTGGTAAAATTTCACGTGACATCGGACACTTGATTTCTATGAGTTTACCCGATTCACTGATACCATCGGGTGATCCACCGAGCCAGGGATGCTTCGGGTGTGGTTCGAGACCAATTTCGTGTACGACTTCATTGTGTCTCTGTTCATATAGAATACGAGCCTCGTCTTCGTACTTGTTTCCGTGTTCCGTGGCTGCATTTCCAGTGAATGGCTTTCCCTTACCACACTTTTTGAGCAGAAGGTCAAATGGTTTTTCGTATTTGTTTTCACCTATGGCTGTGGCGCAGTCACTCGCGGTGAGCATATTTTTTCGCAAATCGAGCCATTCTTGTGACCTCTGTTCAGCGTATGTCTTTTTCAAGAGCTTTTCTACATTGGGGTGCATCTTAAAAAGTATTAGTTTGAACCTTTTAAGCGATTAATTCGATGTCTCAATATACGAGACGTACCCTCTGACGATGTACCCAATCTTTCACATTCTTCTATGAGCCACTGCTTTGAGTACTGTATGGGTGCACGTGGTTTTCTAAGAAAAAGTGATACTGAAATAAATAATATGGGCACGGGTATCATATTACTAATGTGGATAGAAAAAATATTTGGCCGCGTTCTGTTCAGCTTGCTTCTTATTCTTTGCGAATCCTCTACCAAGGATCACGTTGTTCACGTACACGTCCACGTAAAAGATACCATTATCGTGTGATATAACACGATAATCTGGAAGTGGATGTCCATGTGTTTGACAATATCGCATGAGATGATCCTTGTAATTATCATCAATCATGATTGAACGCATGTCCACGAGTTCCGGGTTTTCGTAAATATTCAAAATGAAACGTTTCGCGTGTAACAGACCCAAATCCATGTAAATCGCACCGATGAATGCCTCAAACACGTCTTCAAGAATCTTTGGATTTTTGAACCACTCGTTTCGCATCCCCTTCTCGTCCATCTGGGTCCATTTGTACATTTCAAGCTTCATCGCAATCTTTGCGAGTGTTTCTCCTCTCACGAGCTTCGTTCTCGCTTTGGTAAGAAATCCCTCCTTTTGTTGTTCGTACCTATCAAATAGGAATTTCGTAATCACGAATCCTAACACAGAATCACCTATGAATTCGAGCGTTTCGAATGATTCTAAGTTTTCATTTTCTTTCAATGCAGATTTATGCGTAAAAGCTTTTTGGTACAAATCTATCTTAGATATCTTTGTACCAACAAGGGTTTCGATGGTTTCCCTGTCGATGATCATTTTATATTATTAGTGGACAATTTTTTTAAGCCGTTTGTTCGACCTTGGTGTAGTGGGGGCTCAAGAACTTTTGAAGGTTCAAGAACGTGACTTGCGTGTCCGCAGGTGGGTTAAGAAGATCGCGGAGCTTGTCGTCAAGAACAAGAACACGACCGTTGTCCGGGTGCTTAAGACCCTTTTCAGTGACGTAGCTGTTAATCGCACGAGTGACGAACGAACGGGAGACGAGCTTTCCTTCTTCGACACCGAGAAACTCACGGAGCTTTGGAGAGATCGCTTGTTCACGGTTGAAGCCGTTGTTCTTCGCACGGGACGCGGCTTTGGTTCCGTCCGGGTCGTCTTGCTTCGCCTTGATCTTACGAACGATCTTGGTCAAAGACTTGACGTCGGAACGGAGAGCAGAGATTTCAGAGAGAACAGTTTCAAGAGACATCTTGTTATGTCTTACTTAGGTATCACATCTTTAACCTTGTTTCCTCGATATTAATATGTGATGTAATAATAACATGGATCAGAACGAATACTCGGCAGGGGTCATAAACCGATTCAGGATGAAAAAACTGTTTCACAATGACCCCGTCTTAAAAAAGTTCTATGAGTCCGATGATATCTCTCGGTTCAGAGCGAGAATGCACAGACTGCACAAGGACAAGGATTTCAAGGACTTTGTGAGTGTTATATTGACGGACATCTTGAGATACGAAATCTATGCCGTGATAGACGAACTCACGGAATTTCTCAACCCAGTGGGTGATATGATTCTTTCGGGGGGTGACGCCGTGAATTCGTACTTGGAACCAACACAGAGAATTATGACGCTCGACATAGACACGAAATTCGTACCAAGAATAAAACCAGACACGAAATTTTTCGGTAAGCTTCAAGCCATAAAACTCCTCTTGTGGAACAAACTGGGTGAAATCGCCAAACGTGTAAATAGGCGATTCACTAAGCTCGTGCAAGACGGGCGAGGAAAGCCTGGTAAATTCATAGGTCTTGGTTTCGCAAACGCTGGTCCATACGTGACGCGAAGATACACATTGATACCAAAGAAAAAGGGTGCTAAAAAGGGTCCAGACACACTCGCGGACATAGAGCTTTTCACACTCGACATGAAAGCGCGTGTCTATTCACCCAAAACTGGGCGAATTGAACCAATTAATATGGGTGGTATTCTCGATATCGCATTCATGCGCCCGGGTGAATTTGGATTCGAGGTGGGTGATGATCAGATACAGGCCCTCGATATATTCAAAATCACGGGTAAGTACGTTATCGGTAAATTCGATAACATCAAACTCGCATCCAAAAAGTTCCTCATCGAAGATTCGTATACAATGCAAAAGCTTGGTCTTCGTCAACCGGAAAAGAAGGAAAAGGATCGCCGACGCATGATTAAACTCGCAAAACTCGTGACTCGCCGTAAAATTAATGCGAATGACTCGATGGTTAGTATCATGAAGAAAGTCGATATCCCACTCGTAAAAAAGAAAAAGACGCATACAACACACAAAAACATAAGTCCTCGCAAAGCCATCAAAGTAAACCCAAAGAAATACGCGAAATTCACGACGACACCCGACCCAGAAAAATTATCAAAACAATACGTTCATGGCGTAAAAGCTTCTCATAATATGGGTAACTTACAGGGTTTTTCAAAAACACAATCTAATATGCGGTTTAACATAGAAACGAATGATTGGAAGAAAAATACAAGACCTTCATATGTGAGAAATGAGTTTAACTACAGGCCAAAACGTCCACTTCCATTACCAGAAAAAGTAAAATTGGAAGAAACCCTCTATGGATTCAGACCAGTGCGAGACTCATGGGTTCCAAAGCCCATTATACGTAAATCGGCCATGATACCATTTGTAGGGGTTAAAGATTTGAATCATATTTGAGGTATACAATGATCTACGGTAGTACCCCCTCTAAGGGTGAAGATGGTCTCTACTACGTTAAGGCAACGACCGATGGGGGGAAGCGTTGTTACGTCCAGGTGAAGAATGTCGTCGTCACGGAAGACACAGACGATGAAGTCACGTTTGACTTGTCCGGTGCGGTCGGTGTTGAAAATGTTGAAGCTATTCACGCGAATAATATCGCCGCGGCGAATGAAAACAGTGTGGCTTGGTTTACTAAACAGCTCCCAAAAAAGACGATTTCCAAACTTTACACCAAGCAGGACACACTTTTTACCGATAAGATTTCCGCCACCAAGGTATTCGGTGCGAACAAGGAGCGTCTCACGGAAGTTCCAAATCTCGTCGGTTCCAAATGTTCTATCATGCTCGAGTATGCGGGTCTTTGGTTCGCGAAGAAGGTGTTCGGACCACAATGGAATTTGGTTCAGGTCGTCATGTTGCCAGAACCAGAGCCGGAGCCAGAGCCAACCCCAGAACCAGAGCCAGAACCAGAGCCAGAACCAACCCCAGAGCCAGAGGTGGAAGCATACCCAGATGACATCGTGATTGAAGATGACGAATAAAAAAATTGTTTTTATATATAAATGATGAAGATGAAGAAGGTCACCCCACGCCAATTGGTGATCGCTCTCGCTATCGCGGTTGTGATCTACCTCATGGCCACCCAAACTCGTGCCACCTACAGTGTGAAGGAAAAGGACTACGCCTCGATCGGTGGTATTGATGCCGTCGGTCCATCCGCGGAAGCCGGTGTTGGTTGTGAAATGAAGGCGGGTACCGGTCTCGCCTCGTCGCTTTTGCCACGTGAGGTCGCTCCTCAGGAGGATTTCGGTGAGTTTGCCCCAGATGACATTCTCTCCGGCCAAAACTTCCTCGAGCCACGTCAACAAACTGGCTACCCAGAAACCATTGGCGGTGCTTTGCGTAACGCCAACCAGCAAATCCGCGCGGATCCACCAAACCCAAAGGACGCGTTCGTGTGGAATAACTCCACCATCGCCCCAGACACGATGCAACGGGGTTTGTGTGCGTAAACTTAAAGAAATAACGTTTTAGGTATATATTAAATGTCTCAAGTTCCTTCAGACGAACTCTCAAACAGCGTCTCTAAGTTGGTTGAATTAAACAAGCAAATTACAGAAGCCAGAGAAGATATAAAAGTGATCGTTCAAGCCGAAAAGTCACTTAAGCTCCAAGTGAAGAAGCTCATGGTGGACCATGGGCTCGATGCGATTAACCTCAAGAAGGGGAAGATTTCCGTGCGAAAGAGTTCCAGAAAGACGGGCCTTAACAAGGCTACGGTTAAGGAAGGTCTCGTGACCTATTTCAATGGTAATGAACAACAGGCCGAAAGTGTGTTAAAGGCTATACTCGATAGTCTTCCAGTAAAGGAATCCACTTCTCTTTCCCTCACGGGCATCAAAGACAAGAAATAATGGTTTGGAACGATTATGCTCACGCCGCCGAGCGTATGAGCGATAACGAATACAGCGACGATGAGGAGCACGAAGTTGAAATGGACAAATCGCTTCACATCGATGACTGGGGTGGACATTTCGATGATGATTTATGGTGGATGTGGCAATTGCTACAAAGGTATCTCGGGGACAGGTACATGAATCACCATATCCTCAGATATGCGAAATACCACGATTTTATTGAGTTTTGTTACCAACTCTCTGATCATAGAGCTATAGAATTATAATATACATATATTACAAATGCTTCCAGATATTACCTCCCAAAAAGTAACCATTCCCGCCGCCCTGTTTCTCGCGCTCAGCCCAGGTATCCTCCTCCGCACCGATGGTACCAGCATCAAGTTCCGCAACGGTCTCACTGGACGCACCGCTGTGATGTTTCACGCGCTCGTGTTCTTCCTCGTCTACTCTTTGATCGCGAAGGCCATGGGTCTCGTGCTCACCCGAACTGATCTCGTCGTGACCACTGTGTTGTTCTTGGCCTTGAGCCCAGGTATGTTGCTCACCTTGCCACCAGGCTCCAAGGGTGTTTTCATGTCCGGACAAACTAGTCCATCGTCTGCTCTCATGCACACCATCGTTTTCGCGCTCGTCTTCGCTCTTTTGCGAAAGCAATTTCCTAAGTACTATTAAGTGACCACCGATGAAATATTTGGTAATTGGTCCAGGTGCCATGGGGTTTTACGCCATGCTCGGCCACCTTAAAACAATAGAAGATCGTCTCAGTGATGTACAAGAAATATCGGGAGCATCCGCGGGGTCCATCCTCGCTGTCATGCTCGCCTTAGGCAAGTCCATCGATGAGGTGATAGACATATCACTCAAGTTAAACATTTCAGATTTAGTGAAGGTGGATTTGAAATGTTTTTTATATAGATATGGATTCGTAAACGTCGAATCTATGCGCGACACATTCGTCAAAATATGTGGATGCGATCCGACGTTTTCTGAATTGAAAAAGAAAATATACATATCCGCATTTTGCGTGAATACCAAACAGACGGACTATTTCTCAGCGGATACTCATCCGGATATGAAAGTACTCGACGCCATGTTGATGAGTATAGCCATTCCATTCGTGTTCTCGGCCATAAAGTTTAATGGAAATACATACGTCGATGGTGGGATGATGGAATCACTCCCGATGGCACCATTTTTAGATAAAAAGCCACACGACGTGTATTGCGTAGAGTTGAAATCTCGGTTGAAATACACAGAAAGTATAGACGACATACACACATTTGCGCAGGCGATCATACGCTCAAGTTTTCAAAACAGATACGAGTATGACATGTCTAGATACGAACTAAAAACAGTAGACGTAGGAGACATGGACATTTTTGACTTCGGTATGTCTTACGAAGATAAGATACGGATGTACATGAAAGGTACCTCGTAATTTTTTGTTAGCTTATATCAATATGGACGCGTGTGATCCAGGGGTGAATGTTCGAAACCTCAAGAGACTCGTGAAACAGAACACGGGTCTCGAGTTAAATCTCACGCGCGAGCAAATATGTGACGCGTACTCATCAATCCAGGACGGCAAACTCCCTTTGCCACCCATGGTCCTGTCGAAGGATGGTAAATATATGTTGGATAGAAAGTCGCCATTGACCGGTAACGACTTTGAAATCCTGTTTGGTTCGGATTCGACCGTGGCCCAATTGAAGCGCGTGGCGCGTAAAGCTGGGCTCGCGAGTTACAAGGACATGACCAAATCCGAGATGGTCGAAGCGATTGAATCCATACTCGAATCTAAAAACATTCGGGAACCAATTCGTTTGCACGTTTCCGCACAAAGAGCGACTCGTAAAGTTTCGGTAAACAACAACAATAATTACCCAAACAACCTGAACGTGAATAACGTGAACGGAAACGGTGTGCGTAACAATAACAACAACCTCGGTAAAATCGCAAACGAGTCGAAAAACTTGAACCGTAACGGGAACCGTAACGGGAACCGAAACGGGAACAATCTCGGTAAAATTGCGAACGAATCGAAGAACCTGAACCGTAACGGAAACCGTAACGGTGAAACCCGTAACGGTAACCGTAACGCGAGACCGGCCACCAACCAAAGAACGGCGCGTTACGTGAATGCGATGTTGCGTAGACCATCAAACTCGCGAAGAAACGAAGACTTGGCGAAAGTCCTCGCCGCGGCGCGTAACACGGGAAATGGGAGCACGCAAAATTTGAGTCGCGTGATAGAAGCCCTGCGTAAAAAACCGAGCACCGATGGCTCGACCGCGGCCATGCTCAACAAACTCATGCGCGCGAAAACGTCGGGTAACTCTGACGCACTCCGACGCGCGATGAAGGAAGTCGAGATCCTCCAACGTAAGGGTCCAGTGGCTTCAGTGAACGATAAACAACAGAAGCGCGCCGAACTCGAAAAGTATGCGATAAAAAAGGGTTCTGATCTCCGCGGTAAGTTTAGAAATGAATTTAACGAAGCGGTAAGAAAACACATAAAAGACTATAAGAATGGGGAATATGTGACGTTGAACATGCCAAAGAAGAAAATTTCAAATGATCACAGAAGAATAGAAGCCCTGCAATATGGTACCATGGGATTTGAAAATCGTATAACTGACGTTGGAAATAGAGTAAAAGGCATTAACAATAATGCGATCAGAAGCGAGGCTAACGTTCTTTTCCAAGATTTCAAAAAGAATGATTCGGACTCCACAAGGCGTAAAATATACCATCTCCACAATCTCGACAAGCAGCTAGGAAATAGACAGGAAAAAGTTGTGACCCTATTTAAAAATCGTCAGCCTTTAAACGCCGTGAGAGATGAAGTCCTGAACACTAAAAATTATAACGCAATAAATGGACTACTAACTAATCTTGATAAACAAATTGAAGAGAAGGAGAGGGAGATCAAATTCAATAAATTTATCGCAAACAATAAATACAAAAACATCCAAACTAAAATTAAAAATGCTAGATTGAGAAATAAATACATGAACAATAAAACCATCACATTGAATAACGTGAGAGGTGCGCTCAATGCAATGTTGGAAGGTACGAAACCAAACGTGAAGGTTAATACACCAAACGTGAAGGTTAATACACCAAACGTGAAGGTTAATACACCAAACGTGAAGGGTAAATTAGAAAAGGTCGAAAAGGAGCTGCGGGTTACTAGAAATAAATTAGGTGATTCAAACGAAGAAATGGCAGGTGTGGCTAAAAAGTTGGAAAACAAAATAGCAAACTTAAAAACCGAACTCGCCAAGGCCACGAGCCCAAATCAACGCAAAGTTATCAACAATAAACTTAGAAAGGCAACTGAGAATGCACTCGTCTATAAAAATAGACTCAAAAGGACGATCGAGTCAAAAAATGCGGAAATACAAAATGCGATGAGGAATTCTCAAAAAAAGATCGAAAACCTCAAAGCCCAAATTGCGAACGCCACGAGCCCAAATCAACGCAAAGCTCTCAACAATAAACTTAGAAAGGCAACTGAGAATGCACTCGTCTATAAAAATAGACTTACAAGGTCTAACGCTGCAAAAAATAAAATTCAAAAAGAACTAAATACGTATAAGGAAACTTCGAAGAGTGTAATCGCCGCAAAAAACAAACAATTCAAAAACGAAATCGCCGAAAAAAACAAACAAATAAAACGAATAATTGAAAATATGGCGGTGGCAAACATGGGTGAAAAGAGAAGACTCAAAGAGGAGTTAGAGGCCGCTCAAGAGCAAAAGGAGAACATCCAACAGAATGCATACGTGCAAATAACCGCCGCTAAAAAAAGTGCAAATAACCGTGTCGCCGCTTTTACACGAGCTTCACAAGAAAGAATGGAAACACTTCGCACACGGGCAAACAATGAAGTGAGGGTCGCTAAGAATGCCGCGTCAAAAGCTGAAGTCGCTACAGCTACGGCACAGAAACAGCTAACAAATGCACAGGCTAATTTAGCAAAACAACGGGCAAACGTTGCTCGTATAGAGAATGCACTCAGCAAAAAAACGAACCAAACCAATGCGGAACGAGCGAATCTTCAAGCGGAGCTTGAGGAAGAGAAAGCACAAGTTGCGAGTGCGCAAGAAGTCGCAGAAAAGGCTAAATCTAACGCAAAAGAAGCTCTTAATAAAAGTAATAATCTCGTAGCTGAAGCGCAGAAAGCAGCAACTAATGCATCGAACCGCGCGACTGAAGCTGAACAAGCGAAATTGACTGCACAAGCTGAACGCCAAACCGCGCTTGATAATAAAGAAAAGGCGAACCGTCTCAAACTCGAAGCGAACCGTCTCAAAGCTGCGGCGAACGCGGCGCGTAATGCGGCTCGACAGGAGGCCGCCCAAAGCCGTAAAAACGCGAACAAAGCAAACGCCGAAGCAATGCGCATAGCCGCTGAATTGGAAAGTGGTAAAGCTAAATCAAAAGCCGAAATCAATGCGCTCACGAATCAAATGCAGAAGGCATTCAACACAAGGCAAAGAGAAATGCAAAATATAATAAATGCAAAAACAACTGAGTTCAGCACATATAGGCAACAGGCAAACAAAATCGTACGTAACGGTGCTACCAGAGAAGCCACCCAGAGAAATAGAATCACGGCTCTAGAGAGTAACAGAAACAAATGGCAAGCCGAGTTTAATTTAGCAAAACAACGTCTCAACGTGAAAAATGCCAACCTGTTGAAAAAGATTGAGCAGATCAAGAAAACGCAATCCAATCTCGCGAGGCTTCAAAAAGAACTTAATAACACTAAATCAGCTTCAGCCGCGGAAAAAAATGCAATTAAAACGCAACTCGAAGCCGAAAAACAAAACTTAGCCCGTCAATTTACACAGACGCAGACGGACTTAAAATCAACAAATTCTGAATTAATTAAATTAACTAAAAATAGAAATATCCTGTTTAAGGAGCTCCAAAATAGGAGTGGTACGCTATCACAAACGAGATCTGAACGCAATAAATTACAAAAACAGTTAGAAGACACTAAAAAAATACTTGGAAACACACAAAATAATTTGGGTCAACTCGCACTCGCCGAACAACGCGCGAGAGGCCAAAGAAATACACTTTCCAGCAAACTCGCACAGGTCCGAGGTCAACGACAGAATCTCCGACGTAGAAACGGCGCATCGCAAAAGGTCATAACTGGCCTTACGCGACAAAGACAAAACGCGCAAAGAGGTATAAATGCACTCAGAGCTCAGACTAGAAATTTAGAACAAAAGAGACTCGCGGCAAACAGGGCTACTAATAATAGATTTAATGCGAGTGCCGCGTTTAACCGTCAAATGAAAGGAGTGGCCGCTAGACAGAGTCGGCAATCTTTGAAACCCAAAGCTACAATGCTAGGCGCGGCTCAGTTGGGTGTAGGCAAAGCACTCAGAGAAAAGCTTCTAAAAAATGTAGATACGACCAATATTAATGGTAAATTGGTTGTAAATGGAGGAGGAGGAGGAATGATTCCGCTTCCGGGTGGTGAAAGACGTGATTTAAAAAAAGTGGTGCAAGATCCAATGACCGGACTAAATAGACTCAGAGCTATAGAAAAAATGATACTGAAAAGAAAAACAAATAGAAATACTACAATTTTACAGAGAAGGCGTATGAATAAGGTTTTGAGTAAACAGGGTACCAGTGTAAACATAGGTAGAAGTAAACTTCGGGGATTTGCTGCTAGTGGACTCAATCAAAAGACCATATCAGATGTAACCAGGCGATTATAATCTAATCCATAGTATATGTCCACCTACGTCCAAGAACCCTGTGAATTCATTTACCGTGTCTCCTCCTTAGAAAAAGTCGTCGATGGAGACACGATAGATGTTACCATCGATCTCGGCTTCGATGTTTGTACCAAGCAACGCGTGCGTTTGCTCGGTATAGACACCCCTGAATCTCGCACGCGTGATTTGGAAGAAAAGAAATTTGGTCTTCTCTCCAAGAAGAAACTCAAGGAATGGTGTCTCAAGGCAGTGGAATCTGAGAAGGATGATATCGAGATCCAACTCAGATGCCCGGAGGCCGATTCTAGGGGTAAGTTTGGTCGTATTTTGGCGGAAGTATGGGTATCAGAAGATGGTGAATGGACCAACGTGAATAAGTGGCTGTGCGACAACGGGTTTGCGGTTCCCTACACGGGGCAAAACAAGGCCGATGTGGAAGCGCTTCACATGACGAATCGTGAAAAGTTACGCAGTGCTGGTTTGGCGTAACCACAGATTAGCTATCCACTTCTCACCGGATTCAACGGGTGCTCCACCGTGAATCGCCTCTTCGGGTATATATCCCCAAGTATTGAGTGTATCAAAACTGAGTACATCACCCTTTTTAAGTCTATACGACATATCCAATATGGGAAAATAGGTCTCCCCACCTTCATATTCGTCATTCAAGGCGAATATGAATGTGTGTACCCGGTGATTAGTATCACTAGGGAATGCGTCGGAGTGTGGGTTATAGAACCCACCTGGTTTATAACGAATGACTTGTAATCTTTCACACCGAGAAATATCATCTGTGCATCTTTCCATCATTTCCCTAAGTTTAGGATCTCTGTCTAAACTTAGTCCCACGGATTCGCTATTACGATACGTCGTATCATTGACTTTACGGCTTCCTATCCTCGATGGTTTTAGTTTTTTAACTGCTTTCGATTTAATGTATTCACATTCATCATCCGTAAGAACCCCTCGTATGATTTGAGGTTCTCGGTACTTTGGTCTGAATATGATGAATAGAACCACGGCTAGTATTAAAAGGAGTACTATCATCTATCATTAGCTAAGAATATATGATGTGGAATTACACAATCGTATCTACTGTGTATCTGATTACACACTCCATTGAAATACTTACATAGCTGTTGAGCCGTGTTTATTATTTCATTCTCCTTGTCCCTTTCAACTATCCATTGTCGTAACATGTCACCTCCCGTGTCCAGAAACATTTGTTGTATGTCCCGTATGTCTCTCATCTTGTCGTTATATTTCTGTCTTCTCTGAAGCTCCCATTTCATGCGCTCGTCGTTAATCTTATTCATGAGATACTCTATTCGTAAAGACATGTTATCTTCGTATATGAATGCGTACCTATATGCTAATAAGTGTTCCGCCGTCACGACGAGATAGTAGAAACGCATAATCAATGGAGGCGCATTTTCATCTATGAGTTCTCTGTATATGGGTCGTCCACCACATGGAATGTCGCCATTCTCTCTCGACCGCTTCGTAAATTCAAAAAAATGTGGATTGTGTATGCGACCCTTTTCTATCGCTCCCGTACGCCAATCAAACGCTGTTTGACATACTGTACACCACATCTGGGCACACCCATCTATTTTATGAATCATCGTGGAGCATTTGGGACATGGTCTGGTATCCCTGTTGATGAGTTTCATCGTTTTCACGAGTTCTGGGTCACACACGTGACCAGGGAGACACTCTTCGTTACACTTATCACAAAACGATTTTTCGCATATTCCACATTTCCACAGTTCGTCTAAAAACCCCCTACAATCCTCACACGGACACCCTCGTACAAACTTTGCTTTTGTTTCTATGGTTCCAAAGCGCATAGATTCTAATTCAATTCTCACATATCTGTGCGCACCTTCTAGAAATAAAGCCATTGTGAGGTAAAGATCTATCTGATCCCTAGGTGCTTTTGCCGTGTGTAAATGTAAGTACCGACGCCTAGCCTTGATGTACGTATTTGATATACCTTCACGCAATTTACCAAGTTTTTGACGTTTGAGTATTCTCTGTACATACGGTTGCGTTTCGGGCATTCGAGCGAGTTCGCGTTCAAAGAGTATGCGTTCTTTGTGTTTCTTATACTCGTAATTCTTGAAACGCTTCGTACAAAACGAATCAATCATATCTCGCGTGTACACCTTCTTGCAACTCATACAATGCGCGTCCTCGGTAGTTGATAACAGATAGGTTTGGTTACATGCTCTACACGATTCAAAATCACAAAAAGGGCATACTACTTTTTTGTGATTTGTTTTATTTAAACGTTCACAGCACACACCGCACGTCGTCATGTACTTCTAGGGGTCTTCTTCTTTAAACTATTGGGTTTGGTCGCTGGCTTACCAGACAGAATGCGCTTGACTTCGCTGAATAGCTTGACGTACACGGGCTTACCAGAATTCTTTTCACGATTAATGAACTGTTCGTAAACTTTAATCTCTTTACCGAGCGTACTCTTACCAGTATTGATCGCGTGACGAGACTGCTTCACGAGCGCGTCGATACCTTTCTTGAAACGGGGGCTGGTGGCGGAAGTTATGTTCCTGACGTCGACGAATGGGACTGGAGACATCTTACATTTTATTAAGAAATAATTTCTACGTCTGTCACTAATAAACAGTATCGTCGGTGGCTGTCTGATTCGATTGTAGTCTTTATAAAGTTACCTTCTGTGTATTCTTTTATAACTCTTTTCATAGCATCAATAT
>Ga0206682_10000553_pt1 | contig 40665 bp, 27 predicted proteins | sample M240m12015metaG_FD_155444 | JGI IMG/M metagenome (GOLD analysis project Ga0206682, IMG submission 155444) | Ammonia-oxidizing marine archaeal communities from Monterey Bay, California, United States - M2 40m 12015 | ecosystem: Environmental > Aquatic > Marine > Intertidal zone | place: USA...
CTGGTTATGAACACCCTCGTCGGTAGTCTAAGCTCGTCGGTCTAATCCGTCGTCTCGCGCTCGTCTCACGCGCCAGGTCCGTACACGCGCACCACTCCATCGCTCGTGCCCACCGCGAACGACGCGCCCCCGAACGCGTCGCCCAGGGAACCGACGCCCCATCCCGCCGCTGTCACCGACGACACTTCCTCGTCGACCCTCCTCGCCCAACCCGCCCCGAGCCCGCCTCCTCCTACATCCGCCCGTTCGCCGTCGCCGCCCCACTCGGCGACGACGTCCCCAGTGGACACGTCGGACACCCTGAACCCGTCGCCCCTCTCGCCCGCCGTCGTCACGCACATCACGTCCGTCTCGCCCCTCGAAGCGGACAGCACGCACGCTCTGCGGTTATTAGCGCTACCGAAAGTGGAGCCGACTTCGCGAAGAACGCCGCGGTGCGCCGAGTAGTTGAACCCGCCGTTGCTCCGCCATGCCTGCAGGTCACCTTGCGCGCTGAGGGTGAGGACGTCGTCGGATGCACCCGCGTGCGCGCATGTGACCCAGCGCTGGCCAGTCTCCAAGGCGGCGAGGCGGGCGGGGCGGCCCGGCGCTCGAAGGTCAAAGACGCGGCCGCCGTTTGACGCCACCAGCGCGAGGGACGCGGGCGCGGTTCCGTGCGCGCCGCCGCCCGTCGCGTTGCTCAGGGACATGGCGTGGATGCGCGCGGCGCCCGCGACGTGCAGGGTCATCGCCGGGACAGCCGCGCCGCCGCCCAAGGAGGATCGATGGCCGCCGCGGGGGGCCAGTCTGACGTCCCATAGGAAGACGTCGCCGCCCTCGCCGGCGGCGACGACGACCGGACCGCCGTGCGCACCTCCACCCTTGATGCACGTGAGCTCGGGGGAGACGCCGTCGACGGTGGTGAGAAGCACGCCGAGCTCGCGGCCGGTCGCGAGGTCGTGGCGCGCGACGTGCGGGTCGCGGCCGGCGCTCGCGATGAAAGCTTCGGTGCCAATGGCGACGGCGGAGGTGAGCCCATCCTTCGGGCCGCGGATCATGGCAGCCGCGCGGCGGGACCCCGGCGCGAACAACCGAACCGCACCGTCGCTCGTCGCCGTCATCAGCATCCCGGCGCCGTCGCCGCCGTCGGCGCCGCCCAGGAACTGGAGGTTCACGACCTCCTTTCGCAGTTCCACGATTTGCGACGCGTTTTTCCTGGTGGCGATTCCAGCGGCGGTCGGGTTCTTATGCGTATGCTTCCCCGCCGAGCCTCCCGGGGTCATGACCAGCGCGGGGGTCGCCTCCGCCGCGGCGGCAGCAACCTCGAGTGCGCGCGCGGCCGGTGGGGTCAGCGCGGGGGTCATGAAGACGCCGCCGCCCTCGTCGCCGATCTTCGCCACAGCCTCCGTGGTTCTCGCTCCACCCGCACCCGTCGCGGCGTAATCCATGACGATGAATCCATCCTCGTCAACCATGGATGGCGCGACGGCCGCTTCCATGGCCCTCATGACCCCGGCGCTCATGGGCGCGAGCGGCGTTGTGGGTTTCACGGCCACGCCCGGGGTAACGGCGGCGGCGAGTGAATCCATCGAGACCATGGGATGGGAGGAGAGCCGGCGGGATTCAACGTTGGGTTTGAACGCGGTGTCCGCGGCTGCGGCGATGGCGTCGACAACCTGGCCGGGGCGCGCGAGCGAGAGGTCCATCATCCTCGGCGGCGGCGGCGGCATGGCTGCGGCGTGCGTCGCGTCCTGCATCGCGGCGGACGGAATCAGCGGCTGGACCAGCTCCATCGCCGCGGCGGGTGAAATCTTGGGGTTGCCCTTGATCACGAGCTCGAGCATCCTCCGCTGGAGGTCGGCGGCGCGGTTGAAGAGCTCGGTTTCCTCGCGTTGCAGCGTCTGCATCCGCTGCGAAACGACGTGGGACTCCTGGGCGCGCCGTTGGAGCTCCTCGCGGGTCGCGCGAAGCTCCTCCTCGACGCCTTTGACCGCGCTCAAAGGGAAAGGGCTGGGCGCGACTTGCGGCTGTCGCCTAGCCGCCTCGGCGGCGGCGGCGGCTCTCGCCGCCTCCTCCTTGGCCGCCGCCGCCTCCGTCGCCATCGCCGCCAGCCGCGCCCGCGTCGCATCCTCCTCCGCTCGACGCATCTCCAGCTGCGCCTGGAACTCCGCGCGCATCCTCGCTTGCTCCTCTGACGCGTTCTGCGCCCTCTGAAACGCGAGCCGAGCTTCATTCTCCATCTGACGCTTCTGGTTCGTCAGCGCCTCTCGCTGCGCCTCCAACTGCGCGGCTTGCCTGGAAGCCTCCGAACGCATCTTCAGCTGCTGACGCTCGAGCGCCTCGCGCTGCTCGAGGAGCTGAAGAGCCTGTTGCTCGACGAGCGCCTGGAGCTCCGCGGCTCTGCGCTCAGCGGCGGTGGGCGCGGCGTCGGTGACGACCACCGCCGGTGAAGCCGGCGTGAACGAAGCGGTTTTCATCGCGGAGAGTCGCGGGGACCTTCGCACCGGCGACGGCGACGGCATCGCTTGCACAGCTGTGTGCATGGGCGATTGGACCGCGGGCATGGGCGGGGATAGCGCCGCGATCGCATCCGCGGAGATGGCGCCCGCGAAGATGGGCGCGTCGACGGCGGGTGACGTGAAATCATCGCGAAGTGAAATCTCACCCTCCTCGAGGGGGCTCGCCGGCGGGATCATCGGGGAAGGACCAGGGGACATGTGCGCGATCGTCGTTCGCGTCTCCGGCTCCTCGAACGTCTCCGGACCTTCCAGCTCGGGGATCGTCTCAGCCTCCGCGATCATCTCGTTCAGGGTGGCACCCGCCGCGACGAGCGCCGCGGCGCCGAGAAACCCAGAGCCAATCTCGTTCGCCGCAATCTCCCCATCCTCGAGCGGGCTCGCCATCCTCGCCGGGGTCGGGTTCAGGATATCCCGCGACGGCGTCTTGAACGATGCGCGCTGTCGCTCGATGGGCTCACCTGGGGTGTGCGCGGTGAACGCGGGGATGGCGACGGTCGCCGCCGCGATGTCGAGCGCGGCGTCGAAGGCCGACGTCGTCGTCGGCGTTGGGACATCGCCGTCGTCCAGATCCATGGACCGGTCTTCGTCCACGTCGTCGCGGCTGAGGAAGGAGGTTCCTTCGTGCTCCTCCGGTTCGATGAGGACACTGTCGTCGGCAGCCTCCGTTACCCCCGCGAAGAGGCTCAGCGCCGGGGAGGCACCTGTCGGGGGCGCCATGGGCTCGGGCTCGGGCATCGTCTCGTGAGATTCGTTCAGCGTGACATTCGCCGGCGTTCCCATCTGCAACGCTTCGAACGCGGCGTTATACGGCGCCAAGGCGGGAACCACCATCGTGGCCTCCTCCAGGAACGGGTTCACGCCGACGTTCGCCAGGGGCGAGACGTGCTTGGGCGGGGGCGGGGGCATGGCGGCTTTGGCCTCGGCATCCGCCGCGGAGGCGTTGTACGCGTTTGCCTTTGCGGCTCTGAGCCTCGACCTCGTCGACGGTGGGGTGAGTAGGACGGTGGTGACGGGGACGGACGCGAGCTCTGAGAGGGGCGTGCGCTCCTTCTTCTCCGCGGTCATCTCCATCGCCGCGTCAGCCTCGTCAGCCTCGTCGTCGGCATCTTGGTTCTTCGAGTGGGTGGCGGAAGGGGTCTTCATCTCGGCCGGGGTGAATCTGGGCCTGCCGTTGCGCGCGGCGCCGCTCGCCATCGCCGCCGTCGCGGGGCTCCTGGCCGATAGCTTCCTCACGGACTTCTTCCTCGCGCTGACGTAGTTGTTCTCGCGGTCGCGGTCGCGAAGCGCCGCGCCAGGGGACCTCCACGGCGCGCGTTTGGCGAGGGACTTTCCGGGGGTTCGGTAATCTGGCTCCCTCGCGACGGGCGCGATGTCGCCCTTGGCGACGGATGCGCCGCTGGGAGCGCCGGCACCGGGTGGCGACAGGCGCGCGCTACGCCTCGGGGCGTCGCGGCCGAACATCGCGACGGGATACGACTCCTGCGCTAGTTCAAGTGGCGCCCTTCCGTGGCGGTCGTGGTACAACAACGCCTGCAGTTACGAGTGCAACGGTTATTTTTTCTGCAGCGTCGAATTTCCACGGAGTGCTAAATGGCTGGTGATTTCACCGCGCGTATGTGCCAGCAGTCATCCCAAATTAATGAAATGCCAGGTTGTCACGTATGTGTGCCAGTCGGCGTGAGGGTTTCGCGGGCTCTCGCGATCGAGACTTCGACGTCTTTTCGGGCCGGCCCCCCACCTCGAGTGGCACAACCCGACGCCCCGCGGATATATTGTCGCATACCATGACCACCATCTGGCGCCCACACTGGTTGATCAAGCCTATCATACCCGTCAAGGAGGAAGTGCCCGACGACGATGTCCCCGATGTCAAGGTGGAGCCTCCCGCTGACGACGATGGGATAAATGGGGAAGACGGAACGACGCATCTCGAGGGGACGGGCGCGAAGCGGAAGAGAGCCCCTTACACAAAGGGGCCATGCGTGAAGGAACGCTCTAAGTGCAAGGTGTGTAGCGCTTGTCCGCACGGTCGTCGGCGAGAGAGGTGCAAGGAGTGCGGTGGGGGATCAATCTGCGAGCACGGTCGTATACGCTCTAAGTGCAAGGAGTGTGGTGGTGCATCAATCTGCGAGCACGGTCGTGTGCGCTCTTATTGCAAGGAGTGCGGTGGGGCATCAATCTGCGAGCACGGTCGTCAGCGCTATCGGTGCAAGGAGTGCAGGAAATAATGTTAGCTCCTCAATAGACGAAACAAGTTCGTACGTGGCTCAGTCAATATTTACAGCAAAATGCAGGTAGTTCAGGGTCCCCGGCGGACCCTCGTATCATAACGTAGGCGCAACTCCTCGAGCGATGCTTCATCTCGCGGCGGACTCCTCCTCATCCTCGTCAAAGTCCAAGATGTCCTCCATCCCGTCGCGAATACCCTCGCCAGCCGCGGGCGCCTCGAAGAGCCCGCCGCCGGACGCGCCTGCGAACGCCCCGAGCACCGGCTCGGACTTGGCGTCGGACGGATCGTTGGGCTTGACGCCGTAGGTCCCCGCCAGGCGCTCCGCGATGGTCCTTCTCACGTCCGCCTCGATTTGCGTCTTGATCTCGGGGTTGGCGTCGAAGAACTCCATGGCCGCCGCTCGTCCTTGGCCCAGGCGCTCCTCGCCGTAGGAGTACCACGCGCCCCTTCTGGTGATGACGTCGAGCTCGTCCGCGGCGTCGAGCATGCACCCGTCGCGGGAGATGCCGAGGCCGAACATCATGTCAAACTCGGCTGTTTTGTACGGGGGCGCGATCTTGTTCTTTGCAACCTTGCACTTGACGCGGACGCCCTCGTCGTCGGCGCCCGCCTTGCCGCGGATGATCTCCTTGCGGCGAATGTCGAGGCGCACGGAGGCGTAGAACTTGAGCGCGTTACCGCCGGTGGTGATCTCAGGGTTGCCGTAGATGACGCCAACCTTGCTGCGGAGCTGGTTGAGGAAGATGATGGTGACCCCAGCCTTGGCGGCGTTGACGTTGATCTTGCGCAATGCCTGGGACATGAGCCTGGCGTGCGCGCCCACCTGCACCATGCCAATCTCGCCCTCAATCTCGGACCGCGGGACGAGCGCGGCGACGGAGTCCACGACGATGAGGTCAACCGCGGACGATCGCACCAGCGTGTCGACAACCTCCAGGCCCATCTCCCCAGTCTCCGGCTGGCACACCACGACGTCGTCCACGTTAAGCCCGAGGCGCTGGGAGTACTCCGGGTCGAACGCGTGCTCCGCGTCGATGAGCGCGACGGTCCCGCCGATCTTCTGCATCTCCGCCATGGCGTGCAGCGCGAGGGTCGTCTTTCCGGAAGATTCAGGACCGTACACCTCGACGATGCGGCCCCGGGGGAGGCCCCCGCCGAGCGCGAGGTCGAGTGTCATCGCGCCGGAAGGGAAGGTGGCCACCTTGGCCTGGCCAGCCTCGCCGAGCTTCATGATGGACCCTTTACCGAAGTTGGCGTCGATCTCGCCGAGGACGCGGTCGAGCGCCTTCTTCTTGGCGTCGCGAACGGCGGTTTCCTCGGCGGTCATCTTGGTGGGTTCCTTGGCCGCCTTGGCCTCTTTGGCGGAAGCCTTGGTCTTGGCGGAGGGCTTCTTGGCGGCGGGCTTGGTGGGGGACGGTCGCTTAGTCGCCGAGGTCTTCGCGGCGGATTGCGCGAGGAGCCTGGCGGCCATGGAGGACTTGGGGGCGCCCTGGAAGGCGGAGCTGCTGAAGGAGCTGGCACCCGTGAAGCTCGAATCGTCGTTCGATCCTCCACCGTCGGCGGTGGACGCGACGATCGCGGCGGGGGCGCGGCGGTGGATCGCGCGTTTGGTGGCCCTGAGACCCTGGATCGAAGGAAGCGGAGGACGGTGTGGGACGCGGGACGGTCAGGTTCGGTCGTGAAGGGGGAGGACACGGGGGAGGACTCGCGCGGGTATTTCAAGATCGCGTGGGAAAATCTTCGTTGTTTCGCGACCTAACGCGCGGTGATCTCGCGGGGCGTGCGGCGTGTCGGGGCGCACCTGCTTGGCGAGCGCGCCGTTAGCGAAGCCGGCGGTGAGAGAGATGCCCGTCATTGTAGCAACGGATTGTATAACCTTTCCGGCACGATACATCCGCGCCTTGGCAAGTGCTCAGCGTCCGGCGCCCTTCGAGGTTTTGGCGCGCATATTTATAAACGAGGCGGCGAAATGCCGCGAATATTCCGCGGTTGCAAAAATCGTGACTCGGACTCGAGAGTCAATCTTTCGCCACTGTCACCTCCGCCGACGAAGCGCGTCTTGACTCCACCCGCCATCCTCGAGGATGGACTGGAGCACCAAGGCGATGCTGCAGGAGACCTTGCGGTGCCTGCAAAAGACGGAGACCGACCTGGGAGTGAACCTGGACGGCGTGCGCAAGCACGTGAGCGCGGCGATCATGGAATTTGACAAAACTGTGGGGCGGTGCGAGCGGTGCAGGGGGCGGGGGGTGTCACGGTGTGTCCTGTGCGGGGGCGTCGGGGAGTTGCAGTACCCGAAGCACCAGAAGTGCACCAGGTGCCTGGGGACCGCGCTGGAACAGTGCGCGGAGTGCTGCGGCTACGGGATATCGTGACACGTGTCCAAGCCGAGAGCGGCACACGTGTTTCTCCTCTGATTGAGAAGAGGTTCTTCTCTTTCGTCGAGTTCGCGTCCAACTCTCGGTTGTTTGACCGCGTTGATGTAGTCATATTGTCGACCGCGCCGCCACCACAGGCAGGCGCGCGTCTGTTGTAAACCGAAACGAACGAACGCGCACGAGACGTGCGTGGGCTTTAATACTCTGCGTGCCTTCGCATTACACGTTAGAACACACGTTTCACTTCACGGCTAAAACGACGCATGTTTAGGCTGCGGGGCGGTGGTAGTGGCAGGTGACGAAGGGCATCTTAGTGGCGACCGCCTCGCTCTTCCTCCCGCGCGTCTCCACCTGAAGCTCGGTACCCGCCTTGGCGTGGGACTTGAGCACGTACCCCATCGCGATGTTCGTCTGGAGCACGGGGGAGAATCCGCCGGACGTGACCTCGCCGACGACTTCTCCGTCTGCGCTGAGAACCTTGCTTCCGCCCCTCGCGGGTGCGCCTTTGCCAACCTTGAGGCCGATGCGTCGGTGCGTGACCGTCTTGGGATCCTCGAGCTGCGCCTTGATGACGTCGCCGCCGACGAAATCGCATTTATCGCGGCGTGACTTGCCGATGGTCCACGTTAAACCGGCTTGGATGGGACCGATGTCTTCGTTCAAGTCGTTCCCGTAGAGGCACAGCCCGGCTTCCAGGCGGAGTGAATCGCGCGCGCCGAGGCCGCACAATCTGGCATCCGGGTTCTCGAGGAGCTTCTTCGTGAGCTCGACGGTGTCGGTCTTCTTGAGGGAGATCTCGAAGCCGTCCTCGCCGGTGTAGCCGGTGCGCGTGAGCCACACGGGTTTGCCCGCGACGGTAGCCTCGGTGAACATGCCAAAGTAGAGCTTGGACAGGTTGATGTCCGGCGCGAGGGGCTGGAGGACATCCACAGCCTTGGGCCCCTGGAACGCGAGGAGCGATCGATCACCGTGGACGATGAACTCGCAGTCCTTACCCTTGGCCTTGAACGCGGCGAGGTGCTTGTTGATGTGCGCCTGGTCCTTCTCGCTGCAGGCGCCGTTGAGCACGATGTAGACGTCTTCGTCGTTGACCTTGGTCACCACGGTGTCGTCGATGATGCCGCCCTTGTCGTTGGTGACGACGGAGAGGGTGCCGGTGCCGTCTTTGAGGGACCGGATGTCGCCGACGACGATGGACTCGACGAATTCGATGGCGTCCTTGCCGCGCATGGATGATCCGAGCATGTGCGAGACGTCGAAGATGGAAGCCTTGGAGCGGCAGTGTTGGGTGGCTTCCATGATGCTGTCCTTGTACTGGATGGGCATGCTGTGGCCGGCGAAGGGAACCTGGGGGATGGCGTGTGGGGATGGATGCGTTTGGGAGGTCAGTGGATGTCAGTGGAGGTGTATCACACGATACGGCGGCTGGGAAGCATGCCGGGTGGAAGCATGCGCGGGGGTTGGACAGCCCGGGGCGGGCTTCCGTTATCCGCCCGTTTATCCATCTGTGTTTTTTCCTCGGTCGCGTGTGAAGGGGGGTGGATCGATCGCGGGTTCGCGCTTGGGTCGGGGTCGCGACGTCGCTTTGGATGCCGGGGTGAATCCCCAAACGCCGCGTCACACATATCGTCTGAACACACGCGAAGGAGGGATCGAAAACCGAGCAGCGACGACGGCTCGTTACTCGATCGCGGGCGCCCCTTCAAACACGGTGGGACCGGGACGTACCATCTTTCCGCCCATCTCGAGGTGGAAGTCGTACAGCGCCGTCTTCAGGAGGTTGGCGTCGGAGGCCATGTGGCGGTATGTGGGAATGAGCAGCGGGCGAGCGGCCTGGCCCGCGAGGGGCGCGGCGCGCTGCGCCAGTCGCTGGGCCGCGTGTCGAAGAGCCATCGAACGCGCCGTACGTCTGTGCCGAGAAAGATCAATCAGGCTCCGCGGTGCCAAGTGGAAAGGCGATTTATTGAGCGGGTTTCGACGGCACCCTCCCGACTTTCCTGACTGTCGCTCACTGCTTTCGCCGCGAGTTTGGGGTTAAAATCTCCTATTTGGGGTTGCCCAGCACCTTCCCGCCTGAGTTTCGGCGCGAGTTTGATATTTCGCGCCCGATCGCCTCGTCAGCACCACACCTTCACGATCTCGAGATGGCCTGCGTCGCGTCCGCGCTCCGGCTCCGCCCGGCGCCACCCGCCTTCGCCGGGTGCCACGACACCCACCGCCGCCGACACAGAGGAAGATACCGCGTCGCCGCGTCCGCAGCCGAGAAGGCCGATGCGCCGTCGTACGTGTGCGACGACAAAGGGGTCTGCGGCAGCGTGGACGAGTTGAAGGCGAACGAAGCGGACGCGGTGACGACCCGCCGCGCGTTGAAGGAGTGGGGCGCGGTCGTCAACGCGCTGGCCGAGGGCGAACAGACGGTCATCTTCCGCAAAGGCGGCCTCCAGGACGGCAAAGGCGGGTTCAAGCTCGAGGCCCGGCAGTTCGGCCTCTTTCCCACAGTCTACCACCCCAACGACGTCGATGGGAAACAATCGACTCCGGCTTCGAAAAAGTTTGTCGAGGCGAAGGTGCCGGACATGAAGAAAGGCGAGGACGTGCCCATCGCCGTCGTCGCGGAGGTCACCGGCGCGTGGGTCACGCACGACAGCGCCGTCCTGGATGCCCTAAACGAACACCACGTGTGGTCCAGGGACGTGCTCGAGTCCAGGCTGTCATGGAAACCGGAAACTCCAATCACAGTCTTGGAACTACGAGCCAAGAAACTTCCTAAACCGCGCATACACGTCCTGCCGCCGGACCTGGACAAGTACGGGGGATGCAAGAGCTGGATCGACCTGCCGTTCTCGGTGCCGGTCAAAGGTGAAGAGGCGACGCCGGCGCTCAGCGACGAAGCTTTCGGTGAGAGACAAAAGTCACTGCGGGTGGCGCTCGCGAGCGTGGACCACGTCGGATTCTCAAAGGCGAATAAAAGCGCCGTGGACGTGTGACGAGTTGACAGTGCAATTAGTGTTTGAACGTCGTTTTCGATTCGCTATTTGACATCGTCTATTTCCGTTCCGTGTTCGTACAGTGTGGGTCGGCGGCGGCGGTCAGCGCTGGCCGGCCTCGAAGCATCTCATACGTAGCCGCCGCCGCCGCGCCCGAAGAAAAACTAACAATCGATCTGCAGAGAATGTAGATCGAGCCCGCGGAGAATCTCATCGACTCGATCGAGTCAGACGCGGTCTACATTCTCTCATCGATCTCTCACCTGAACTCGTCCTCCAGCGTCCGAAACGCCGTCGCCAGGTCGCTGCCCAGCTCCGACAGCTTGTGCGTCACGCCCTCCTCCCCGATTGCCGGATCTTCAAACTTCTGGCTCGCGATCCGGTACATCAGGTCCCCCATCCGAGCCCTTATGACGTTGTAGGTGATCTTCGCGCCGTCGACGTTTGCGGTTTTCTCAACAGCCGCGTTCGCCAGGTTGTGAAACTTGACGATGTTCCGGAGCATCCCCGCGGACTTGTAGAACGGACAGTACTTGTCATACGCGGTGAAGGAGTTCTGCTGGAGGAAATCTTCCTTGAGGAACTTCGCCGTCTCCAGCGTGATCTTGTCGGACTCGGCTAACGAATCCTTCCCCACGAGCTGCACGATCTCGTTCAGCTCATCCTCCTTTTGCAAAACCTCCCTCGCCTTTGCGCGCAAGGTAAGAAACTCGGGATCCGTCTTTTCGTAGAAGGGTTCGAGCGCGTTGTTGTATTTGCTGTACGAGATGAGCCAGTTGACGGACGGGAAGTGCTTGCGCTGCGCCAGCTTCTTGTCCAAGCCCCAGAACACCTGCACGATGCCCAGCGTCGCGCTCGTCACGGGATCGGAAAAGTCCCCACCCGGCGGGGACACCGCGCCGACGATCGTCACCGAACCTTCCCTGCTCGGGGAACCGAGGCACTTGACTCGCCCGGCTCGCTCGTAGAAGCTCGCCAGCCTGGCGCCCAAGTACGCGGGGTACCCCGAGTCCGCGGGCATCTCCGCAAGCCTTCCCGAGATTTCACGAAGCGCCTCCGCCCACCGCGATGTAGAGTCCGCCATCATGGAGATGTTGTACCCTTGGTCGCGGAAGTACTCCGCGAGGGTGATGCCGGTGTAGATGGAAGCCTCGCGAGCTGCGACGGGCATGTTGGACGTGTTGGCCACCAGCGTCGTCCGCTTCATGATGCTCTCCTCGCTACCGTCGGGAAGCGTCATGGTGAGCTCGGGGAATTCCGCGAGCACCTCCGCCATCTCGTTCCCGCGCTCGCCGCATCCAACGTAAACGATCCCGTCGCTGTTGGAGTATTTGCTCAGCGCCTGCGAGATGACCGTCTTGCCGCAGCCGAACGCGCCTGGGATCGCGCACGTGCCTCCGAGCACGGACGGGAACATGACGTCCAGCACGCGCTGACCGGTTAACAGCGGGTGGTTCGCGGGAAGTTTCTCTGCGACGGGCCGCGCCGCTCGAACCGGCCAGTGCTGCAACATCGAGTAAGACTTTTTCACTCCGTTGAACTCGAGCTCGATGACGTTGTCCTCGAGGGTGTACTCGCCGGGGTCCGCGATGTAGGTGATGCGGCCGCGCGCGTTGGGCGGGAGCATGATCCTGTGCTCGATGAGGTTGTTCTCCGGGACGATGCCGAAGATGTCGCCGCCGGAGATGAGGTCGCCCACCTTGAACTGCGCGTTTTTACCGACCGGGTGATTGAATTCCCACGCGTGTTTCAAGTCGAGCGCGGGTACGTTGATGCCCCGTGGGATGAAGCAGTCGCCGCACACGTCCGCGATGGTCTTCAACGGGCGCTGGATCCCGTCGAAGATGTTACCCATGACCCCAGGCCCGAGTTGCACGGACAGAGGCTGCCGCGAGCGCGCCACCGGGTCCCCCACGGTGAGCCCCGAGGTTTCCTCGTAGCACTGGATGGTCGCGGTCTCGCCCTCCAGGCGGATGATCTCGCCGATGAGCTGGTCGCCGCCGACTCGAACGAGCTCGTACATCGCCGCGCCGTACATGTTGTCCGCCACCACGACGGGGCCGGACACCTGCGGATATTCGTGGGGTGGATGGAGAGGGGACGGTCAGGCTGGGCGAAAACTCGTTGTTAGGAGGGGCGCGGATCTCGGATTGCAACGTGAGTAGGGTTGACGGGAGCGACGGTGAGGGACGGCACTCACCTTCTTCACATGGCCGTATTCGCTCTCCTTATCCTCCCCGAACATGGACATCGTGTTAACCACACGTCTCCCTCCGGCCAGTCACCGGCGCCGGGAGCCACTGTGGTGGAGCTTTGTGGCGAGCTCGTGGGTGACGGAAAAAACACGGAGCGGCGATCGCTCGCGACCGTTGGTGTGTGTTTGATTTAAAGAGCTCCCAGGGACCCGGACGCTTCACACCGCCCCGTGCCTGAGGAGCCGGCTCTTGGAAAAAGAGCTACCCCTCGGTCCCAACATGTCGTTCGGCGGCGTGCCCCCATGGGCCAAGACGTCCGGCAAGGACCCGCGGCTCGAGCGCAGGCGCGTCCTCATGGTCGTCAGCGAGAACAGAAAAGTTCGGCTGGAAGGCGCCGAGGAGCGCCAGCGAGAGCGCGCCGCGAAGGCGTACTCCAAGGCTGCAAACGACAAGATCGACGCCGCGCACGCGCCGTTCACGACCGCGCCACCCGTGGAGGTGCGTCGAAGCATCCAAACCCGCCCCTTTCCATCCCGAGACGGGGTCATCATCGCCGCGGCTCGCTCGCGCATTTAAACGTTGACGGACAGCCCGAGAAAACGCACCGACTCTCCCCGCCCCCGTTCTCACCCTCCCTTCTCCCGATTCTTCATCCCCAGGACGTCACGCAGGTGAGGCTCGACCGATACGGCAACTTCAAGCGGCCGGAGGGAGCCCCCGTCCTCAAGGGCTCCCCGCCGAGCGGCGTCGCGCCGCGCGTCCGCCCTCCCCATCCCGAACAGCCGTGGTCCAAAGACGCAGCCGTGGAGAAGGTTCGCGAGGAACGCAAACGCATCGCCGAGGCCAAGGCTGAGACAGAGCGCATCGCGCGTGCCGTGGAAGCCGCGGCCAAGCGCAGGATGCGCAAGACGAAGAAGAAGGCGGACACGACGACGAAGCACGCGCACTTCGACGCCAATCCCGAATCCGCACCCATCGATAGACCGCACACGCCACCGGCGATTGAAGCCGCCCCGAGCCCACGTAAGACACCGACGCGCAAGGCGACGGTTCCCGTGTACTCCGTCGCCGGGCGCAAGGTGTCGCTCTTCGACCTCCTACGCGAGAAGATCCTCGCATCCGGCGAGGGCGATTCAATCGCGGCGCAGAGAGCGTTTCAGCTCGCCGCCGATCGCGACGGCAAGATCGACGCCGTCGCCATCGCCGCCGTCATGCGCCGCTTCAACGTGAGCGCCACGGACGACGCGGTCGCCGCGGTGATGACCAGGCTCGACCCAGCCGGCCGCGGGCTCGTCGATCACCGCGCCTTCCTCGAGGCTGTCATGGACGAAGAAGTCGTCGGTTACACCTCGACGTCCGTCTCAATCCCTACGACTCCGGAGAGCTTCCACGGTAAACCCAAGCCAGCGAAAGACGTCGCGCAGTACGGCGGTGACGTCACCGCGATGCGCGAGCTCATCATCGATAAGATTGCGCAAAAGTTCGAGGGCAGCGTCGCGTCGCTGAGAAAAGCGTTTAACTCCTTCGACGCCGACGGCGACGGCGCGGTGAACGAGTCGGAATTCAGAGCGGTTCTCGCCAACTTCCTCATCGTTCCCCCCGCAGACGTCCTCTCCTCCTTGTTCGCGACGCACGCGGACCCAGCCACCGGACGCATGAGCTTCAACGGGTTCGTCGCTGGGTTTGTCCCGGAGGATATCGCGGCTGGTATCGACCCCGACGCCGAGGCGAAGATCCGAGACGGGTTCACCGACAAAATTTCCGGCCCCGGTGACGCACTCGCGTCCGCGGCCGCCGCCAAGGGCGGCTCGCTCCTCTTCGCCGACGCGCGGGACGTGCTGGGCCCGGACGCGGACCCCGAGCTCGTGCGCCGGCTCAAGGAACTCGGCGACGACTGCAGGGAGGGACTCATCCCGACGGAGTCGCTCCGCGACGCGGTCGTGGAACACCAAAAGTCCCTATCCGACGCCGCGGTGGCACAGGCGAAGCGGGATTTCATCGACGGGTTCGGTAAGGGTGTCCAGAAGGGCAAGACGCCGCCCGTCGCGGCGCCTAAGCCCATGGACGCGGATGACGTCGAGGAGATTCTGCGCGAGAAGCTCGCCGCTAAGTCGGCGGGCGGCGCCGCGGAGCGGCGAAAGGCGTTTCATATCTTCGACAAGACGAACAAGGGGTTCATCGACCGCGACGCGATGGTCGAGGCCCTGCATCACTTCCACCTGGTGCTCAGGCCGGAGGATGTGGACTCCTTGATGGCCAAGTACGACTCCTCGGGCGGGGGTAAGATTTCGTTTCAAGATTTCACCGACAAGCTTCTCCCCGACGATTACCCCACGGCGTCCGCCAAGAAGGCCAGAGTCGTAGACGCCAAGATCGCCGGGTTTACCATGGAGCTCACCGGCCTTTTGACCGAGATTGAGGAGATGGGGGGCGTGTCCGGATCCGTGGCGAGGTCGGAAGCGACGCGAGCCGCAGAGCAAGCGGCGAAGGACGCCAGGGTCCGCCTACCCCCGTCCGCCGCGCACCACGCCGCGGACGCCGCGTCCATCGACGCACACCTCGCGGAGCATCCCAGGGTGGAGCTCGCCAAGTACATCCAGTCCATCGTGTCCATCGTTCGCGCCGCGGAGGAGGGTGCGATTGAAACCGCCGGGTATGAAAAAGAGGGCGTCTCGGAGAAGTTTGGCGACAACTCCTACGTCGCCCCCGTCGCGCTCACCGACGCGGGGTTCGCGAAGAAGATGTCCACCGCCGAGCTCCTCGTCGTCGTCAGCGAGAAGTTCAGCGCCAAGGTTCCCGCGGGGAAAGCCGCGACGTGGTACTACGGGCAGTTGATGGAGACGGGTGACGGCGGTGCGGTGACGATCGACGTGTTCACTCGAGCGCTGAGCTCCGTCGGGCTGGGCGCCGTCGAAGCGTCCGACGCCGACGCCCTCTTCGCCAAGATCACCGACGGTGCGTCCACGATCACGGTGGCGCAGTTCACCCGCGCGCTCGCGCCGGGGCCTGTCCGACGCCCCGACGCGAACAAGCTTCGCGAGTCCTTCGAGACGGTTGACAAAGCGCAAGTCGGCGCGCTCAGCGAGGAGGACATCCGGGGCGTGCTCGTGGCGTGCGACGTCGAGGTGGACCAGGCGGCGATCGACCGGGCGCTGAGCCAGTGCGCCGCGGATACAGACCTCCGCGGGCCGGATGCGAAGGGTAAGATTGATTACGAGCGGTTCGCGCGGGCCATCGGGGACGTCGACCTCGCGGGCGTGAACAAATCCTTGGCGCCCACGCTCGAGACTTTCGGGAAGGAAGAAATTGACGTGAACGATGCGGCTGAGGGGGTTGAAGGCGTCAGCGACGACGTGGATGTCAAGACGTACTCGCCGGAGACGCTCAAAGCGATGAACGTTGGGTGTGAGACGCCGCCGAGGGGCGTGGAGCTGGGCTCGGACGTCGAAGAGCCGGAGGAGCCGAGGTCGCCGGATTCGCTGCCGGAACCGAGCCCGGGGCACATCGAGGTCAAGCAGTGGGACGGGCCGGTGGTCAAGCGCATCAACCAGCTTTAGAGAAAGACGAAGGGCCATCTGTGTAATATATCAGTCTTTATTCCCTGACGTACGTAGGCGCTCTAGACTAATAAGTCGCGCCTTTGGTCTCGGTTCTATCGTTAGTGTCTAAATGTTTTCCTCGCCGTCGTCGGCGATCGGCGACGACGCTTTCCGTTTCGCGGGCAACACCGGGAACTCCTGCGTCGGCGCGATGTTCTCGTCAGCCTCATCGTCCGTTTCGGGCACCACGGAGTCCGAGTCCGAGTCGAGGGCGTCGGAGTCCTTGGCGATGAGCAACTCGGCTCTGTCGGGCGCTTTGTCATCCGCTTTGTCATCCGCGGCATCGGTCTCCTCCGAGGGAGACACGATGTGGAGGACGTCATCGCCGAGGACGTCATCATCCGTATCGTTATCCGTATCGACAAACTCGGGTAAATCGGTCAGGTCCACGCAGTTCGCGAGGTGCGCAGCCGCGAAACCCGCTCGGATGGAACCCGCGGCCTTAACCTTCTTCCCAGGGTTCGCCGCGAGTTTCTCAGCCTTGCGCCGACTCGCGCGGTCCTTCGCCTGCGTCCTGGTCCGCTGCTTGTGGCACAACACGCACAGCGTCTGGCAGTTATCGACCGTGCACTGCCCGCCGCCGTCGTACACCGCCCGCACGTGATCGCACTCCCAAGCGTATCCGGAAGCCGCCTTTTGCACCAGCGCGTTGAGCCTCGAACCGTTACCGTGGTTACCCATCGCCGGCCACGCGGCGAGTATAGCGGCGCGCCGTGCGTCCTGGCTCCTCATCACCTTGATCCTGCTGACCAAATCGTGACAGTCCAGCCCACACTCGGCGCACACGCCGCGGTCCCTTTTGTGACACGCCTCGCGCAGCGCCCCGGCGCTTCTGCTCTGTCGGTCCTCCACCGCGCACTCTTCGCTGCAAAACAGATCCGCCATCGAGTCGATGAGCTTGGGACCCTGCGTGATCGCCTGGGTGAACGCGCGGACGTGACGTTCAACGACGTCCAGGTCCAGGTCCGGCGCGTCCTCTCCGAACGGGTTCGCGAAATCCCTCGGTCTCATGCACTTCAGGCACAGCAGCGTCCCCGTGGCGATTGACGTCTTCTTCTTCCCGTCGACGGACGCGTCTTCCCACCCTAAGCTCACCGGCTCCTTCGCCGGGCGAGGTTCACCGCCGCGAACCTGCCTGATGAGCACCGGGCGCCACTCCGCGTGCTCCGGGATATCGGCGCGGCGGCCGGTACCGTGTCGAGTGGTCGAGCCCGTCCCGAGTTCCTTCGACTGAGTTGTGACGATCGGGTCAATCTTACCGTGGATGTAATCCTTGATGCCGCCGCGAACGCACGCGTGGACCCTGGAGATCGTGTTCTTATCCTCAGCCTTGAGCGCGTCGAGCTCGTGCACGTACGCGGCGGCCGCGAACACCGCGTTCACGTCGCCCCAGAGCCTCGGCGCGAAACTCCGCGAGAACCCGCTCCTCTTGTCGCCGCCGACGAGGCAATCGTCCGAGGCGGCGTCGGAGAGGCGGACGTCCAACGGCTTGGACCACCGCCGACGCTTGACGTCGTCGGGTGAATTCGGGTCCAGCTCGGCGCGTATGCGTCGCTCGGCCCGAAGCACGTCGTTCGGGTCGAAGGACTGGCCGAGGGGCGCGGACCCGTCGGGGGCTTCGTGCAGGTGAACGCGTTGAGTGGCTCCGCTGTATTCGAACCACAAGTCGTTTGGAGGCGCGGGGACGACGTAGGACCTTTCCTCCTCCTCGCCGAACTGTGCAGGATGGGCGTCGGTACGCGTGGACCAGTCGAGCGGAGCGTCGCCGTCGCCGTCGCCGTCATCGGCGTCGGTTACGTTCAAATCGTCTCCGTCGAGTAAAGAGTCTCCGTCGCCCTCGGCCTTTGCGCTTTTTCTGTTTCGAACGTCCAAACCTCGCGCGTCCGCCGCGTCGTGGTCGCCGAGCGCGCGCCGCGTCGTATCCAGAGACACATCGATACTCTCCAGACGTTTCCTGTCGTGCCACTCCCCCGCGCCCCTCGCCACGAGATAGTACACGGTCACCGGGTCAGTGACGCCCTGGCGGTGTACCCTGTCCTCAGCCTGCTCCACCAGGTGCGCCAACGGCAACTCGACGAATATCACGACGGAACCGCGGGAGAAGTCTATGCCCACGCCGCCGGCGGTGACGGACACGAGCGCGACCCTGCAGTTGTCGTCGTTGCGGAACAGTTCCATCCCCACGTCACGTTCCTCGCCGCTGGTGCCGCCGTCGAAGCGAATGTACGGAAGCCTCTTCTCGTCGCCCCAGTCCCGCGGCATCTGTCGCAGCACCTTGTCCTCGACGTAGTCCATCACGGATCGGTGGTGGGCGAATATCACCGTCTTGGGCATCTGCTGCAGGGAATCCGCGTGGTCCTTTTGCTGCTCCTCGGACATGTCCCGCCAGTCCCGCGCAGTCACGTCGCCGCCGCCTTGCTCGATACCCAACAAGTCGCGGATCCACTCGCTCGCGCCCCTAGCTTTCGCTAGGCCGATCGCCTGCATCTTGGCGATGGCGCCCGCGCTGTTGGGCTCACCCTCGCAGTCCACGCCGTCGTCCTCGAGGTTCACGCGGTGTTCGCTCAGTTCGCTCCAAGCCTCGGACATATCCGCCTTGGTCACGTCGACGTACACCTTCTCGCGTTGCTTGGGAGGTAAATCGGCGGCGACCTCAGATTTAAGCCGGCGGATCATGACGTTCTTGAGCAAAACCTGGTACTCCGCGAACCGCTTACCGCCCCGTGAGTTTTGGTTTCCAAACTTGTCGGATTTGAAGTCGCAATAGACGTGCATGAAGGTGTTCTTATCGCCCAACAGCCCCGGGTGCAACGCGTCCACCTGGTTGTACATGTCGAAAGGTTTGGTCAAGCTCGGCGTTCCGCTGCATAAAATCACTCGAGCCGACACGGGCGCCAGCCCCCTTGTCTCCCTCCTGTCCTTCTTGGCGTACTCCGGCTTGGACCCGCGGAGCATCCGGAGTATCGACGCCGTCTGCTCGGACTCGCAGTCGTCGCCCTCCCAAGCCTTCGGTGTCGTTCGAAGCGTGTGCGACTCGTCGACTATCACCGCGCCCCACTGGATGCTTCGGATGTGGGTGGTGAGCAGCTGGCACATCTTGTATGCGACGACGACGACGCGGGGTTGCTCGACGATCTTACGCGCCGTCTCCATGTCTTCCATGCGCTGGATGGCGTCAGTCACGCCGCCCACCTCGTCTTCCTCTCCGTTCAACTCACCTGTTGATGACAAAACACGACGTCAGTCTAATCGCCCGTACGAGAATTAAAAAGAAACTCACCCATCGCCCGCAACCGTTCGCGAATCCGCATCGCGCGCGCGAACAGCTTCAGCGGAGCCGTCGCCTGCGCCTGCGAATCACACACCAGCAGGTTCTTCGGCCGTAAGTCCGGGAGCCAACGCTCGAGCTCCCGAGCCCAAGTCAGTCGCATCGATTTGGGAGCGATGACCAACAGCGGGCCTTCGTCCAGGTAGCACGAACCCAGCGCGAGCGCCTGCAGTGTCTTGCCCACGCCCATCTGGTCACCGATCAGGCACCTGCCGTGCCGCTTCAACCCGAAACGAACGCCTTGTTCCTGAAAAGGGAACAAGGCGAGTGCGAGCCTGCGCGGGATCTTTCGCATCGAGTCGTCAACGGCGTCGTCCTTCGCCAAATCTTTCGTGTTTGTTAAAACCGAGCGAGTGGCTTGCGGGATCCACTCTTTGAGGTGGCTGTTGGCCGCGAACGGCGGCGCCTCCGGGTTCACGAGGTCGCATTCGTAGAGGCACCTCGCGATCTTATCGTATCCCTCGATGGTTTCCTTGGTGTCGTTGAACTGAAGCAGCCACGCGACGATCGTCCCGGGTTCGCCGTTTTCTGGATCTTGGGTGCACCGCGAGCATCTCATCGCGGCGACGCTGTCGATGGCAGCCTTGACCGGCGGTGCGGGCTCCAACGACCTGTCGTCCTTCCGCGCGGGATCACGCCGGCGCTTGCGTTCCTCCTCCAGGTCCTTGTAGCTGCACCTGCGTTCGTGCAGCCTGCCTATGGCGTACAAGGGCTGGAGCAGCGCATCCGAGAGTTTCTCGCTCAGCGCGTTCTCGATCCGCTCCGCGCGTTCGGAGTGGAACCAGAGCAGCAAGGAGTTGGGTGATGCGAGCTCGGCGCCAACGAAGGCTCCGTTGAACGGCGTTGGGACGATTCCCCGGCTGTGTCCGCCCCAGCTGTTGCGGTTGTTGTTGGTCCGTCCGCCCCAGCTGTTGCGTCCGGCGGGTGCCACGGTCGTCGTCGTCGTCGTCGTCGTTCCTCCCGCGCGACCCCCGGACGCGCGACGATCGCCCGACCCGCTCCCTCCTTCGCCCTCCGCGCTCGCCCGCGCTTTCGGAACGCCGCTGAACCCGAACTCGGCGAGGGAGGCCATGCCGCCTCCATCGAGGGACTTGCCCCCCGAAGGGCGCCGTCCCATCGCTCTCGATTTTGGGCACCCCCCTTCTTCTGCGGGTCCGATGGTTTGAAGTTGCGCGCAAGTCGGATCGAGATCGGTTCGTGGATGATGAGAGTCTGCTGGAAATCTAGTCACCAAATCCCGCATAAAATTCATAACGCATAAATTCCCTATGGCGCCAATGTCAGGACCGGTCAGGACTTGGTGTGCGCACAAAATTTTGTCGTCTATTTGAACGCGTTATCAGTGCGACTCCTCGAAAATGCACAATTCACTAAAATGCAGACTGGAAAGCCATATAAGATTATGAATATGACTCACACAGAGGTACACAGACGACAAGTTTTCCCACGTGGGGCGGGGGTTCGACACAGTGGAGGGGAGCGAAGCGTGGGGCGCTATCTTTGTACATCCATGTCGGGATTCGCGCTACCGCTCGTCGAGGCCGAGAGCATGGTCCGGCTGAGCACCGAGGCGACCGTGGTGGAGTGGCCGGAGCCGATACCCCGTGCCGCCACCCTCACCGCGAAGCTCGGAGATCGCTGGATCCGAGGACAGTTATGGACCAATAGACTCACGGGGCGAGTCTCCATACGCATCCCACCGACGGGCCTGAGCGGCGTGCTCGTGGTGCGACCCTTCTGGGTGAACGAGGATGACGGGCCCGCGGCGCCGGTCGATCCAGCCGGGCCGCCGCGGAGGGTGCTGTACCTCAAAGATCCCGTCCTGTGCGAAGAGGCTGCGCTGTACTTAGGGTTGACGTGCACGGTTCAACGAGGGGTTCGGGGCGCGCGTGATGGGCCGTCCGTGATGGGCATGGTCGGAAACATTCGGACGCTTGTCGGGAACATACTCCTCGGGAACCGCGATGATGGGGAGGTACGATCGCAGCGCGCCTCGGGGCACCGCTCGAGCGTCTCCGGCTCGGACCACGACGATCGACACGGGAATGATCGCGAGAATGATCACGACGAAAACACAGCTGTGTTGGACGCGAAGGATGACGACATCGGCGAGGATTCGATCGCCGCGCGAACCAGGTCGGGTCGTCGCAAGCAGCGCGCGACCCCAAAGGAGCGGCAGCGCAGGTGGTCGACGAGGAGCAGCGCGGACGACTGCGAGGATCGCGCGCTCGTAGATCTGGCGTCGCTCCTCTTCGAGGACGACTGCGACGCCAACGCGCTGATGGACGGATGCGAACTCGCGGGCGGTCAAGGCCTGCTCCACCTTCTCAACGCGTTCGCATGCAGGCTTCTAGAGATTCACGCGGACGCCGGCGACGAGATCGATCAAGCGCTGAAAACGTCTCTGACGGAGAGGAGGTTCGGAAAGAGCCGGGTGATGAACGAGGTGGCCGCGTACGGATGCCCGGATACGCTCTGGCAGCTCTTCGAACTCATCGGCAACGCGGACGACGCCAAAGGTGACCTCGGGGAACGGCTGTTCGGCGGCGTGGACATGCCGGTGGATGACAAGCTGTGGACGCCGCTGCACACCGCCGCGGCGGCGTCGGCAGAGGAGGGCGAGGATTCAACCGGCGGCGCCGCCGCCGAGCTCGTGAAGGCCATGATCGGGGGGTGTAAGGACCCGCACGCGTGGATGAAAGGGGTGGCCAAGGTGGTCGACGATGAAGGGGATGGCGAAGGGCTCCGCGCGGAGCAGTACCGGGCTTCCGCGGGCTTCCAAGGGCAAACGCTCTCACAAACGGATTCCGACCAGGACACCGAAGGGTCCCGCGACCAGCGCAGTCAGGACGATGAAAGGCCACCACTCGGATCGATGAAAGGCCTGGCGCCGCCGCCGCACGACCTCGCCGGCGCCGATACCCGCCGCCTGGTTCACGATCTCTATGAGAGCGCGGCGGAGCTGGCGGTGTCCGCGCTCGGCGCGGTGGCGACGGCGTGCGCCGAGCCGTTTTTCATCGAGTTGAACCAGACGGTGCTGGAGAATGCGCTCCAGCGGGTCATCACGTGCGGGCGCGATCCGACGCTCACCTACATCGCATCCTTGATCTTACAAGACGACCAGTGCTGGGCCACGTTCAGCTACGTCTATTCGCTGACCAGGGGACCAGCGCAGGTGTGGTTGGCGTTTCCACTCGCGGAGTCCGTGGACGCGACGATGCGATGCCTCGGTTTTGAATCCGGAACGGGACCACACCGAGGAACCGGCGAAGGCGGGGCTGTGTTGGAAAACTCGCCCATCGGGGATAGCCCCGCGCACGCCGCGGAGGCTTCCAAGGGAGCCGCGTCTGAGATGTGCAGCGACGTCGCCGAGGCGGAGTACCGCCAGGAGGTGGTCGCCGTCTCTGCGCTCAGGCTCAAGGAGACAAAGGGGCTCGAGCCTTTGGTGTGCCAGACCCCGTGGAACACGCGGGGGTTGATGCGGTTCGAGGACCCCGTCGTCGAGGATGCTTTTAGATCCCTTGCGGATGAGATCACGGCGCCGGCGGTGAACGCGGGGCTACTCGCCGCGTTTGTCCTCATCTTCGTGTGCGCAATGACCGCGGGTTACCTCACGACGCTTGAGTTTTACAGCAACACGGAATTCCCGTCGTTGCCGTTCGGTTCGCTGATGATCATGGCCCCCGTGGCGATCATGGGTGTGTTCCAGTTCCAGAGGCAGGTACGAGCGGGGCTACTGGCCGCGTGCTTCCTCATCTTCGTGTGCGTGGCCACCGCCGGGTACCTCACGTTGCTGGAGATGTACGTCTCCGGACGCGACACGGAATTCCCGTCGTTGCCTTTCAGTTTGCTGATGACCATGATCATGGCCCCCGTGGCGATCATGGGGGTACTCCAGAGCGTCGGTATCTCGCATCGCGCGCGCATGGGGTGCATCTCAGTCTTCAGGCTGGCGCTCGCGGCGGTGTCCGTCAAGTACGGGACTTCCCTCTTCGACGATGAAAATTTGACGTTCGACGCCGACGGATTCGCGATTGTCCCGAACGAAACCCGGAGCGCGTTCGACCCGGACGCGTTTAACGATCAGTTCGGGGTCAAGACGGCTGTGTTCTTCGTCATGACGACGATCGTTTTGCCTCACCTGATGCCCTTGCGCTTCGGTGAGCAGTTGGTGACGAGTTTCCTGTGCGGGTGCGTGGCGTGGGTGAGGTTCGGGTCGTTTTTCGCGCTCGGCGGGATGGAGATGTTTCGGTCCGAGAAGGACCTCATGTTGAGGTGCGCGATGTTCGCCGCGACGCAGGTGCCCATGTACATCCGGGAGTATCACCTGAGGTTCAGGTTCCTCATGGGCAAGTTTGGGCGGCCGGGCAACAAGCTCGAGAAGCAGAAGGTGTTCTGATTGTATTTTGTATATAAGGGGCGAATTGCCCCAGGGGCTGTTGAAGATGACACTTTGGCAGGCCCGCGTTGAGTTTGAAAATCCGACAATTATTATCATCACACGAGCTATCATACTCACTCCGTGTCCCCGAACCACTTATCTCGGTCGTCCCGGAAGTTTGGCTGCAGCACGCAGTCGATGGTGTGCACCACCCCGTCGACGCAGATGAAGTCAACCTGCCGCAGCTTGCACCCGTTCGCGTACAGCTTCTGACCCAGCAAGTGGTTGACGTAATTCGACTGCCGTTTCCCGCCCAAACCGAACGACTCGACGAAGATCTCCTTACCTTCAAACGTGCGAAGCGTCCGCGCGTTGTGCGTCTGCAGTTGGCCGCTCGTGAGCCTCGCCGGCACGAAGTGGTACAGAAGCGTCTCCTGCAAACCCGGGTACCCCGGATTCACCACCCGCTCAGCCTGCGTGTCGATGAAGAACGAAGGGCTCGACGCCATGAATTTGACAAACGCCGTGTTCGTCGGCGCGAACACCGTGAGCGGGTTCGTCGGACTGGCCTGACTGATCGCCTGTAGTAAACCCCCGCCCGTGAGCGCCTGCTCGAATATGGACAGCTCGAACCTCTCCACGATGACCTGCGCCACGGTCCGACCCGCGGGCAGCGGCTGCGGCGACGGCGGGAACAAAACGCAGTCCACCGCGTGAATCACCTGTTATATCACAGATGGGGAAGATTGGATGAGCACTACGGGTATTCGAAGTCCGGGTCAAGAGACGGGCGCTTAGTCACGTTGCTCACCCCGTTGCTCGCGACTAAATCCATGGAGTGCGCCTTCACGTCGCACCCGTCCACGTAGTACATCTTCCGGAACATCGTCTGGAAGGTTTCGATTTCCAAGCCCTCTGTCATCATCGCGCGGACCGCGATCGGGTCCGCGCCGGACTCGAGCGCGGCGCGCACGGACCTCGCGACGTTCGGCGCGGACATGTGCATCGTGGGAACCTTCTTACCAAAAAACATTTGTTCGGCGTACACCTCGCCCCTGTGTATGTGGTGCATGATGACCTCGGTCAAGGAGGGATCCTCGAACACGTCCTCCTTGGTCACCCCGAGGCTCACCAGCGCGCGGTACCACGCGCGGTTCGTGGGTACAAACGCGGTGAACGGCCCGGCGGATTGGAACAGACCTTTCAGTCCCGTCGCCACCACGGCGTCGGCGAAGAATCCAAATTGAAAGTCGCTTTTATCGTCGTTGATCTTGTCCCAGATGCTCGGCAGGTTCGGGGGTTTACGCCGGACCGGGTCACCTGCCGGCGGGGGTATGTTGAGGTACCCGCCGAGGGACTGCGGCGCGGGGGGTGGGATGGAGAGCTGCGGCGCGGCTCCCGGCGTCCCGAGTGGCGGCGGCGGAGCGGGCGCGGGCGGCGTCAGCGGCGGCGGCGGCGCCGGCTCCGGGGGCATCGACGGGACCTGTGGGAACGCCGGGAATGCCGGGACCGGGGGTAGGTCCCGTGGCTCGGAGTCGGGGATCGGCGGAAACTCTGGAGCGTTCGCACCGTCCGTCAGCGGCGGCGCTGTGGGCGCCGGGGGTATACCCGGCTCGGGCGGGAAAGGAGGGAACTCGGCCTCCACCTCGTAGTCTTCTTCTTCTTCCTCCTCCACCCCCGGCTGCTGCGGCAGCTGCTGCCCCGGCTGCTGCTGCTGCAGGGTGGTCACCTCGCGTTCTCCGAGCGTCGATGAGGCCGTGGCACTCCCCGCGACACCGCACGCGTCGCCTTCCGTCAGCGCGTACCCGCACTTGGACCGCGCGAACGAGCGGAAGTACTCTAGTCCCGCCTCCCCGATCACGGACCGTACCGCGTTCACGACGCCTCGGTCGCAGAAGCACCGCGCAGCCTCGGCGCGGCGCAGGGTCCCGCAGCACGAGTCGTACGTCCCCCCCGCGTCGAGGTTACAGTCGCCCGCGATGCCGGTGAAGACGAGCGCGCGGCAGTCCACGGGCGGGCGCGGGTCGAAGTACGCAGCCTGCGAAGCCGCGCGGCCGGTGTCGCCCACCGCCGACGTCTGAACACCGCCGGTGGCCACCTCGCGGGCGGCGACGCGGCGCGGCGCCGCGGCGAGCGCCAGCGCAGCGGCGAGGAGGGTCAGCATCGCACGGGGCGGCGGGCGCATGGATGCCGATACCCGCGTCTCGCGCTCGGGGCGGTGACACAACGGGAAGTGTGGCGGCGACCTCGTAGCTCCAAAAACCAAAAAAAACAAAAACTCTGTGGAGAAACAAACAAACATAGCCGATAGCCGAGCCGATTGTCGCGAAAGCCTACTAGTAGTGTGTTGTGTATTGAGGATGCTAAGTGAGAGCCATGCTATTTAGAGAGCCAGTATATGAGCGTGAACGCGGTGCAGATGGCGACGACGGTGGCGAGGACCATGGTGTCCTTCGACCGTTTCCGCCGGATGGCGGTGAGCAGGTTGTTGACCATGGGAAACCGGCCCCCGATGGCGTCTAGGTTCCGGTTAACGTTCTGGAAGATCCCCCGTTGGTTCACCAGCGCCGCCGCGGTCGCCTGCGCCTGCCCGATGACGTCGTCCACCTTGGACGTGCTGCTCATGATCGTCCCGCGCTCGCGCATGAGCTGCGACCCGGCGGAGGAATCCCCGAAGTGATCATTCCCATTCAGCCCGCCTGATACCCGCCCGCTCCCTAAGAGCTCGGCGCTCTCCCTGCTCTGCTGCACCGCGTTCTTGGCGCGCCTCAGCTCGGACTGGTACTCGGCGTAGATGTCTTTATGCCTGGCGAGCGTGTGCGCGCGCGAATCTCCCACGCCGCCCTTGACCGCGCCCGCCATGGCGGTGCTCACGTCCGCGAGCCTCTGCAGCAGCGACTCCAGGTCGGTGACCTGCGCGTCGAGGGAATCTCCCGCGAGGAGGGCGTCGCGAACGCCGACGCCGGCGGTGCTCGCCGCCCTCTGTAGCGTCGCGAGCTTACCGTCGATCTCTGACTCCAGCGACCGCGCCTGGGTGACAAGGGTGGAGGTGTGGACGGTGAGCACGGGGAGCGCGGGGGATCTCGAGTTTGGGGGTGCCCTGCGTTGTTGGCGCGGTGATGTGGAGGGGGGGGTTCGTCGTGGGGGATCGGTGAGCGCGTACCTCGCGGCGCAGTTCCTCCCAGGCGCCCGAGGGCACTGACATCTGGCTGCTAACTCCCGCCCCCTGCGAGTATTGCATAGCGCGGGGTAGACTGATGGGCGGCTTCCTTCGGAGGCTTTCCATCTTTCGGCAACGGCCTTCTTCTCGCGGGCAGCCTCGGTTTATCCAGATCGATCGATGCGAGTCGTCTTCGTCTCCACTTCGTCGTGTCACATGCTCGTCGTCGCGGCATCTTCCGCGGTCTCGATCGTCGCGCGCGCCGGACTCGCATCTGTAGCGACCGGCCGCGGCGTCTCTATTCCCAGCGCGGCGAGGCCCAGGCTCGGACCCGATAGATACCGCGGTGTCGTCTCGGAGCGAGCGAGCCCAACCCGACGCGCATCTCACGCGTCTCTTTCCTCGCGCCGCACCGGCGACCTCTCCGCGTTCACTACCATGGCCACCGTCAACGCGGCCACCGTCCCATCCGCCGACGACGATGCGCTCTTCCTAGGGCTCGACTTCGGCACCTCCGGCGCGAGAGCCACCGTCGTGGGACCCGACGGCGTCATCCTGTGCGAGACAACCGCCAAGTACCCTCCCATCGTGAACGGCGGTAAAGCCGGCGACGGGATCCCGGAAGGCGGATGGGCCGAGGCATGGCGCGGCGCGCTCTGGTCCCTCCTCGACCAGCTCGACGAAACAACCGTCCGATCACGCATCGCGGCGGTGTCCATCGACGGAACCTCGGGCACCGTCCTCATCGTCGACGCCGCATCCGGCGAACCGATCTACCCCCCCATGCTCTACAACGAGAAACGGAACGACGCCATGGACGCCGTGTGCGCCATGGCGCCCACGGGGCACACCGTGCGGACACCGTCCAGCGCGCTGTGCAAGCTGCACAGCTGGTGGCTGGGCAACGGGGAAACGATCGGGAACGCCAAATTGTTACATCACGCCGACTGGATCGCGTTTCTACTCCACGGATTGCAAGGCGAGACGGACCACAACAACGCGCTGAAACTAGGGTTCGACCCGGGCTTGGGCCCACACGGGGACTACCCGGCATGGATGAAGTCGCTGCCGTACGCGTCCATGCTGCCCTCGAACGTGCGCGCGCCGGGGACTAAGACCGGCGCGGTGGCTACTACGGCGGCGATGAAATATTTCACCAGGCCTGGGGGATGCGCGGTGATCGCCGGGACGACTGATTCCATCGCCGCGTTCGTCGCCGCGAGGTGTACGGACGTAGGGGACGCGGTGACCAGCCTCGGGAGCTCGCTCGCGCTCAAGCTCGTGAGTGAGACGCGCGTGGACGACAGCGCGAAGGGTGTTTACTCGCACAGGCTGTGCGGTGAGTCTATTTTTTCCATTCTCGTACGGGCAATTATACTGACTTCAAGTGTTTTGTTTACAGGATCGTGGCTGGTGGGCGGGAGCAGCAACCTCGGCGGATGGCTCCTTCGGTCAAACTTCTCCGACGACGAGCTCGTGGAATTAACGGACTTGATCGACTTGAACGACGCCGCGAAGGAAAAGGACGTGCCGGACTACTACCCCGGCGTCCTGATGGGCTTTGGTATGACGGTGAAAGAGGCGACGGAGGCGCTGTGCCCGAGACCGGAATCAGATTCAGATTACCTTCGCGGTGAGTTTCTTTTTATTTCCGTATGGGCAATTGTAATGACGTCATGTTTTATTTACAGCCATCCTGGGCTCCGTCGCGGGCGTCGAGGCGCGCTCGTACGCGGAGATGGCCGCCATGGGCTCGTCGAAGGTGGCGAGGGTGTACACCGCGGGCGGGGGTGCTAAGAACGATAAGTGGAGCACGATTCGGTCGCGGGCCAACGGAGGGATCCCGGTCACCGCGTCGGAGTTTGCGGAGGCGAGTTACGGGTCGGCGCTGCTCGCGAGGATGGGGCACTACGAACTACCCACGTACAACTGCTCCGAGCTCGAGTGCCTGGTCGGTTTCTAGAAGTTTCTAGAAGTCCTCTCGACTCGTCGTAATCTCGTGATGCACAACAACTTACTTGTAACACACTCTAAACACTAACACACGCACGCGCTCACTTGCCGGAGCCGTAGGGGTTCATCCACTTGTCGAGTTTTTCCTTCCACCCGAGCTCCGCCGGGGCTCCGTCGCTTCCGTCCGCCGCACGTTCGAGCAGCACGACGTCCTCGAACGGGTTGAGCTTGCCGCCCGCCTCGCGGATCTCCTCCTCCGTCACCTTCTTCTCGTCGTCCCGGACCCGGTACCCGTACTCAACCTTACCGAAGCACGGAGCGTTCATCAGCGCTGGGTACATCTTGAACCCCGCTTTTTTCATGTCAGCCTCCGCTTTCCACATCTCGGGTACGATCATCCAGTCCTGCTTGACGGCCATGGGTCCGACGGGGAACCACTGGTTAGGTCCTTTGGCGCGGATGAAGACCTCGTACACCTTGGCGCCGTCCTCGAGCATGGTGTCGTACTTGGCGGCCGCGGCGAGCTCAGCTTCGGTCGGGGGCATGTCCACCTTCTTCTCGCCCGATGGCGCCTTGCGGCGCTTGGGCTTCTGGTTCTGCGCCTGTTTGGGCTTCTTGGCGGACTTCTTGGCGGCTTTCTCGGCAGCCTTCCTCTGAGCGGTCTTGGACATGCCGCCGGGCGCGGGGGCGGCGTCGAGGGAGGGCGCGGGCGCGCTGGAGAACTCCTCGGGACCCGCGCGGGTGATGCTCATCGGAAGCTTCGTTTTTGAGGTCGCGGCCGATCGCGCGGTGAAGGGCGCGGCGACGCGGGAGGAGAGGGCGGCGGCGCGCGCGCGGACGGGCGCGCGGGCCGAGACGGTCGTGGTCGTCATCGCGAGCATCTTGGCGGGTGTATCGGCGGCGGGTGTGCGTGCCGGCGGTGAGGGTTCCACGCGCAGGTGAGCACCTTTTGGCTTTGGTTATCGAAGGCGCGGGACGGAGATTCAGCCACGTCATCGCTCTATCATCGCTCCGTCCACCTCAGCTTTTTGCTTTTTTGTAGGAGCACAAAGACGCGACTCGCCACTTCGCACGCCGCCATGCAGACTGGCAACGAGCGGCTCGAAGCCGATACGATCGTCGATAAGATCCGCGGGGGCGAGATGACGGTGGTCGAGGCGGTCGCCGAGGCCCTGCCCGAGGTTTTCAGAACGCACGTCGTCGCCGCACTCGACTTGAAGGCGACTCTCAACTTGGCGCAAGTTAGCAAGTGGCACAACGACGCGGTGTGGAGCGTGGATGGCGTTCAGTCCATGAAGGCCAAGCTCAAGATGTACGGCGCAGAGTTGAAGCATAAGCGCCCTCCACACATAATCGCTGAACCGATGTACACGGCGGCATGTTACGGCAACCTCCCCGCAGTCAGGGCCCTTCTGGAGTCGGGGGAGGACTTGAACAAGCCACTCCATAACGGCACGACAGCTCTCCACTTATGCAGTTCCGTTGATAAACCCGCGAAATTGAAAGCTCTAATCGAGTTAGGGGCCGATATCAACAAGCAGGACATTAAAGGCCGCACTGCTCTGTCTCTGGCCTCTCGGTTCGAGCAAACGCTTAATGTCATGGAGCTCATAAAGGCGGGTGCTGATGTGGACCTCGCGGACTTCGACGGCGATACCCCTCTCATGTTCGCAGTTATGTACGGACGTCAAACCTCCACACATGTCCTGCTCTTCTACGGTGCAGGTGCAGACGTTCATAAGGCAAACAATCAAGGTGTCTCCCCGTTGGCAGAAAGCGAACTGTTGTTGGCAGAAAGCTCGGAGGAGGACTTTGAAGAGGGCAATAATTACGATGTGTACAATAGGTACGAATCAATCGTGACGATGCTGAAACACGCCAGCTCCATCAGCGCGTGAGAACCGATGTCATAACACGTACACTAGTCTCGCGTACACGTCGATGAAACGCTAACTAATGCGTCAACCGCTGCAGATCCTCCACCCTGCGCGTCAGCTCATCCACGCCCAAGTTCACCGCCGCCGCCACCTCCGCCGCCTTTTCCGGCTTCAAGTCCAAAAACGATTCGATCAAGTCGCCGTCCACGAACCCCTTGGCGCCCTCCTTGGACCTGTGCCTGTGCTCGTTCTGGAAACTTCTCCACGCGTCGTGGCTCAAACCCCCGACCCCACTCACCGTCTTGTTCAGCGCCGCCTGAAGTGCGCTGAGGAACTCGAACTGCTCCCGCGGAAGGGTGGCCAAAACCCCGATGACGCCGTTGACAGTGCCGAACAACAGAGTCGGGACATCCGCGTGTTCCTGGTCGGGAAGACGCATGACGAGCGACCCTCGCCTGAACTTGTTGACGAACTCGCCCACGTGGTACTCGCCGACGATCTCCAGCCGGCTCCGTTCCTCGTCCGTCGCGGCGTCGGATTGCTTGCGAAGGGTGAAGAGGTTGAAGTTATTCTCGGCTCCGAGGTAGGTGTCGTCGTCGAGGATGTCGACGGCGGTCATCCAGTTGGCGTTGTAGTCGCGCGCGCGCTCCTCGATGACCGACTCCTCCGGCTTGTACGCCAGCAAAGAGACCGACTTCATCAGGTCACCCACGACGATGAAATCACCCCGCACAGCCACGTACAGCGCCACGATGTGCCCGTGGTGAGAACACTCCTTCGCCAGCTCGTACGTAGACCCACCCTCTTGTTGCTTACCGTCCGTATGGGCAATCACCCCGCCGCCCCGGGCGACCCATCGGAACAGCTCAACCTTGCTGTTGATCCCCGCGAGCAACTTCCCGTTGAACGCGTTGAGGTTGTACACCGCACCCTTGACCTCCTTCTCCGCCACCAGCTGAAGCTTACCGTCCTCGGCTCGAAACACCAAAACTCGACCCCGCGTCGGTTCCGGCTCCTCCGGCAACGTGTACCCCGTGCCCACGACGTAATACGCGCACGGGTCATCCGCGAAGACGCACGAGATGACACTGCTGTCCTGCTCGTTTGGTTCGAGCCTGAACTTGTGCAAGGTTTCGAACGTGACGTCGTCGAAGAGTCGGACAAAGTAGGTCTCCGATCGTCCGTCAAAGTTTTCAGTCAGCGCCGCGTAGGTTCCCGACTGCGGCTGGTGCGCGACTCGCCGCGGCTGCTCGCCGAGCGGGACGGTGCGTATGTGCAGCTTCTGTATGTCGTCGATGCCGCCGATGGTGAGGTCGGACTCGGACGCGAGCGCGAGTGAGTCGGGAAAGGCGTCGCAGTTGAACGGACACGCGTGCAGCACCTCCCGCAGGTTCACGTTTGAGTAGATGAGCTTACCGTTGTTGCCGTAAATCACCGTGGGTCGGTCGGATCCGGCGAATACGTGCGTCGTGCCTTTGCTGCGAAACGTGCGCAGGGTGATGGGCTGGGTACCGAGGCTCAGGGACTTGCCGTCCTTGAGGGTACCGGCGATGGGGTCGACGCCGAACGTGTGTAACTGCCCGTCTCCGAGCCCGGCGAGGAGGTAAGGGCTACCCTCGAAAGAACAGAGGAGCACGGCGCGGGGGATGACGCCGCCGGACGCGCCGCCGCCGCCGCCGCTCGCGCCCAACGCACTCGTCGTCACCGGCTTCAGGTCCGGCATCGTGAGTAACGAAACCTCCGCGGTCCACGTCCCGATCGCGCACAGCTGTGCGGCGGGATCCCCCGGGTCCGACAGAGGAGTACAGTCCAAACACGCAATCTCCGAACCGTCACCGAGCGTCGTCGTCGCCACCTCGCGGATCAGCTCGCCGGATGAACCCGACGATCCGTCGATCTGCATGGCATCGTCGCCGCTCGAACCGGCGCCCACGCTCAGCGAATACAGCGCACCGCCCGTCGTCGCGACGAGCACCTGCGTCCTGTTGGCCGCCGCCACCGAAACCGCCGCGCCCCCCGGCGGCGTCCACGTAGCTCTCGGTTCCCCGCTCCCGGCGGTGACCAAACGCACGCCGGACGCGACGCACTGCACGACGTACCCGCCGTCGACGTTGCACACGCACAGCGTCTGTTCCTCGGCGGAGAACCCGGGGAACTCAGCCTCCGCGAGCTCGTCTTCGTCGTCGATCGCGAGAACTCTGGTTTCACTCGCGAAGGACACCACGAGGTGGGTGTCGCTCGGGTGCGTGCTCGCGTCGCCGCTTCGAAGGCTCCACGTTCCCTTGACTCCCGGGAGCTCGATCGCGGCCTGCTCGTGGATCCCCACGCCGTTCCGCACCACCCTTAGTGACCCGTCTTTGCCCACCCCCGAGCACGTCACCACCTGCCCTTGGCCGTGTCGTTCCAAGTCGACGACGGCAAAGTCCACGATGGGGCCGAGGTTCGTGAACGATTCCAAGCACTCGACGTAGGTCAGGCCGTCGGGGGTGGCGGGTGTTTGGTCCGCAGGGCACCGCGTGGGCTGCGCGTGTAACCGAACGAGCTGCGAGTCGCCGTACGCGCTGCCCACGTAGACGACTCCGTTGTCCAGGTAGGACAACGAGGACGCGATGGACGTTTGCCCGAGCGACTCGAGCTTCAGCGCGTGCACCCGCGCCTCGTCGTGGACCAGCACCAGCAGGTGGAGCATCCCGGTGCTATCGCCGAGGAGGTACCTGCTGCCGTCCGCGTCCACGGCGCCGTACGCCATCACGTTGACGCTCTTCGTGGCGATGGCTTTGACGATCATGCCGGATTGGCCCGGATCTCTTCCGGTCGCTCCCGGAACGTTTCGGTCGCCGGCCATCTCCCCCATGTTGCCGCCGTCCTTGTTCAGGTAGACGATCACGCTCTCGCCCACGACGATCGCGCCGCCCAACGGCGATGCGACCGGGATGATCAACGAGCTGCCACCCTCCAAATCGTTTTGCGCCCACGGCCCGTCGACTAAGCACTTCTCTTTAACGTCAACCTCGTACGTCTTGACGTGCCTCGCCTCTTTGGTGTCCTCGTACAGGACGCATATCGTCGGACGGGGACAGCCGTGGAGGAACTTTATGTCCTTGATGTTGGACTCCTCGAGGCGCATGTCGAACGCCTCGCGGAGTTGTCCCGTTCGGTCCATCGGGACGACTTTGAAGAGGCCATCGTACGCCTGCGTTCCGATGAGTCGGCACTCCGGGTCGACCTCTCCGATCAAGCCGTGCTCGCACGTCCGGCCGATGCGGGCCGTGAGGTCGCCCATCGCGCGCGTGACGATGGATCCGGTGGTTTGGTCGTACGCGAGGACGCAGAACATGAGCCGCTCGGTGGCGATGTACAACAGCTGGCGTTTCTCGCCTTGCGGTTTGTAGAGCCGGAGGACGGCGATGCGCCCGTACAATGGGACGTCGTGCATGGGCTGGAGGCCGTCTGGGGTGAGCATGTGGATCTCGATCCTCGTGCACTTACTGCGGAGATGATCGTGGTGGTCGGTGGGAAGGAGGGAGGGTGAGAAGGGGGTGCGAGAAGATCGCGCGCTTTTTTGCAATTGTTTTTTCAGATTGGGTCGGTGGGGTGGTGACGCGTCGCGGGCGTTGGGGTGGGGACTCACGCTACGATGAGGTTGAGCTCGTTGTCGTGGGTGAAGTTACCCACGAGGCTGTGCGTCACGCTCGTTGGCTTTTGCGCCTGTGGGAGACGGGGCGGGGGTCGGGACCGGTCAGATCGTGGGTCGGCACAGCGCCAGTAGGGTTCATCGTTTTGTTGGATGTGCGGGAGAAGCGCGGGAGCCCGGTCGCCTCTGCTTGAGCGCGGTGGCCGGGGCTCGAGGGCGTCGTCGGGATCACTGAGAGCCGGGGGCACGTACCGTCACGACATAGTTGTACGCCATCGCCGCTCCGATCCCCCGTCCGGGTCTTCCCGTGGGTCGTGGCACGCGCGTTCTCTCCACTGGTCGTGCCGGCCCTCTCCTCACTCAGAGACTTCCGCAGAGTCTCCCGCTCCACGGCCGATTTTGAGTCCACAGCAACCGAGGCCGGGCCAAATATAGCACATCGGCGGATTTCCCGTCGTCGCCCTGGTCAGAGATAGCGCGCGCGAGGAGACCGCGACGCAGTAGACGCGACGACACCGACGGCGGCGGAGTCCCGGAGTGAACCCTAGAGGGGCGCGAGTCACGATATGCCTCCCCGCAAGGTCCGTCCCCGCGCAAACCCACGTCTCCGGCCCCGTCAATCACGCGAAAAGTAAACCGGGTTTCCGTTTGCCCTCCTAAAACCATCGATCCATTGACCCGCCGTCTCTGACCCCACGCGTCCCTCTCTCCACCGCATCGAACAGGCTCCCGAGAAGGATGGCGCCAAGCCCAAGGCTAAGAAGGACAAGGGCGAGAAGAAAGCGGCGCCGCCAGTCGCCGACTTCGACGCTTTCGAGGAGGCCAAGACCGTGATCATCGTCCCGTCCAATCAACTCGAGCTGACGCAGAAGCAGATGGACGAGGAGTTCACCAAGCAACTCACCGCGAACAACCCGAACGCCCCGGCGAACATCGCGCGGTACAACACGAAAGAACGCGAGTACAAGTTCGAACCGATGATCGATCAGCTCGTCGTCCACTTCGCGTCCGACGGCTACCTCCTTCATCGCGAGTCCGACGCCGCGAAGCAGCAGCTGCAACTCGAAGCCATGGAAGCGGAGGCGGTCGAGGCGTACGAACGCGAAGTCGCGGGTTTACCCAAGAAGAAAACCGAGGGTGGCGAGGAGGGTGCCGAGGGTGCCGAGGAGGAGGCGAGCGCGGCCGCGGACACAGACGACGCGCCGCGGGAACCCGCGGATGACTCCAAGGCGCTTCGCAATCAATTCAACTTTTCTGAACGAGCGGCTCAGACGGTGAATAACCCCACGCGCGAGCGTCAGTCCGCGACGGAACCCCCGCCCTCGCAGCAGTTCACCGCGAGTGCCACGCAGTGGGAGATGTACGACGCCTACATGGAGGACCAGCTGCGGATCGCCATCCAGAAGGATATGATGAAGAAGCAGAAGCAACGGGAGAAGGAGGCGGAGGAGGCGGAGGAGGCGGGCGAACCTTTGCCAAAGAAGAAGGATGAGCCCGTGACCGTGCCCAAGGAGAAGAAGCCGGAGATGATGGCGGGGGTTCCGATGACCCGCGCGGTCAAGGTGATGGAGCGCATGGTGAACCAGAACTCCTACGACGACATCGCTCAAGATTTCAAATACTGGGAAGATCAGAGCGATCAATTCCGGGAAGGGGAAGGTACGCTGTTACCGCTGTGGAAGTTCTACAACGAGCGCGCGAAGCGCCGGCACGTCACGGCGATCGCGTGGAACCCCGAGTACCACGATCTCTTCGCCGTCGGGTACGGCTCGTTTGATTTCGTGAAGCAGATGAGTGGGTTGATTTGCTGCTACTCGCTGAAGAACCCGAGCCATCCGGAGTACACGTTCACGACCGACTCTGGCGTGATGTGCCTGGATTTCCACCCGCACCATCCCAGCCTACTCGCCGTCGGCCTGTACGACGGCAGCGTGATGGTGTACGACGTGCGGAACAAGGTGAACCGACCGATTCGGCAGTGCACGGTTAAGACGGGGAAGCACACGGATCCGGTGTGGCAGGTGAAGTGGCAGGACCAGGACCTCAGCGAGCGCTCGCTGAACTTTTGCTCCGTCTCCTCCGACGGACGGGTCACGACGTGGACCATGTCCAAGTCCGAGCTCGTCCACGAGGACTTGATGGAGCTCAAGCTGGTGACGGACGACGAAGGGGACGACGCCGACGCGCTCGGGTCGCTCGCCGGCGGTTGCTGCTTCGACTTTAACCAGGTGAGTTTATTTTTATTTTCGTACAGGCAATTAGTATGACGTCGTGTTTTGTTAACAGGCGCAGGACCACCTCTTCGTCGTGGGCACCGAGGAAGGGCACGTGCACAAGTGCTCCAAGGCGTACAACTCGCAGTACCTCGAGACGTACGTCGGGCACAACATGGCGGTGTACTCGGTGCAGTGGAACCCTTTCCACCAGAAGGCTTTCCTGTCGGCGTCGGCGGATTGGAGCGTGAAGCTTTGGGAGCACAACACGGCGCGGCCGCTGATGAGCTTCGACCTGAACAACGCCGTCGGTGACGTGGCGTGGTCACCGCTTAACTCCACGTCGTTCGCGGCGGTCACCAGCGACGGCAAGGTGCACGTGTACGACCTGGAGATTAACAAGCACGAACCAATCTGCGAGCAGAAGATTGTGCGCAAAGCGAAGCTCACGAAGGTTGCGTTCAACCCGGAGTATCCGGTGCTCTTGGTGGGCGACGACCGGGGATGCGTGACGTGCTTGAAGCTGTCACCGAACCTGAGGAAGGGGAGCGCGGAGCCGGAGCGGATGGAGACGTTGGTGGATACCGCTCTGAAGGGTGAGCAAGCATGAGGCTTGCCCCGCGCTCGTACCCTCGACGATTTTTTAGAAACTTAAATTATTTAGCGGCGTCGATGAAATTCAGCACACCATCATCAATTGGAGAGTCGACGAGTCAGCGACTTACATTCAAACGATCTTACAACAAACAACAGGGGACATGGCAGCTCTGGCTAAAGCCTCGTCAAAACTCGCGTCATCTCGTACAGCGACGCATCGCACTTAACACGGTCGAAGGCTCGAGCGTCGACAAACGCAGCCTCGGGAAAAGAATGAAAAAGAAGAAATTTCCGCCGGGATCACCGCGCGGGCGCCGGCTCCCGGTCGCCCGCGGGCTCCTCGTCCTCGCTCCCGCTCTTGGACGCGTCCACGTCCACGGGCCAGCCCATGCCCACGTCCTCGTCCCTGTCGTAGGCACCCCCCGGCCTGTGCTCCTCGATCGCTTCCCGTATCCGACCAACCTTGGATATAGAAGCGCTGAACCCGGCAACCTTGCCGAGGGACCCTTTGTACAACTGAAAGTACGGCAGCACCTTGACCCCCATGCCGCGGCAGAGGTCTTTGTTGTCGTCGAACTCAATCTTGATCACCACGACGTCCGCGGAGTTGGCCTCGGCGATCTTGCACAGCTTCGGGTGCAACGCTCTGCACGCAGCGCACCACCGGGCGTAAAAGTCGACAATGACGAGTTTGCCCTCCCCGCACCGCTTGAGCTCCCCTAAGAACTCGTCCATGCTGTGCACTTCCACCATGTTGGACGCGTTGTGTTTCTGCCACCACTGGTCCTTACTCGTGTCCACCTTACCGCCCATCGCGCGCGTCTGTGTGGAGCGTGAAGAGAGAGGGGAACGCATGTTGGTCAGTCGCGGCGGTCGTTGAGGGCGCGACGCGTTCGAAAAGCGCAAACGAATGATGGCCTTCGAACCGGCGGGTTTGGAAAGCGAAAAAAGTTTTTTGGAAACGACGATGAGGCGTGGGTTCGTTGGGGACGGGGATGACGCGATGACGCACCTTGACGTCGCGGGATGCCCTGGACGTGTTCACGGGTCCCATGCGCGCCGTTCGGAGCGCGCGAGTCTCCCCGAAGAAGCGATTAGGGCCCGAGGCGACTCGGTGTCTCGTCGCGGTGCGGGCGGGGGAGACATCGCTCGGGGTTCCCGAGGCGCGCGCGGGTTTGGCGCGTCCCCGGGTGTGCCCGCGGCGGGCGCCCACCGCGGGCGCCGCGCCAGCCGTGACGATCGCGATGCCGTTCATGCGATTCGTCCCTCCGACGATACCGACGTATCGGTCGCGTGCCTCACTCCGCGCGCGCTTACAAGTGATGGACCGCCGCCAACGGACGCGTTTGAGAAGATACGCGCGAAAAACGAGTGACCGAGGAAATATCTCAAGAATAAACAGGCCGATCTCTGTGACCGCGACCCTCCGTTGAGTGGCGCGACCTTGAAATGCGTTTCAGAGTCCTTTGTCGTCAAACCGAAGTCCCATACGACGTAACCCCTGGAATTAAGGTTAACGCGGGCGTATGCGCACGACCCAGAAAACACGGTCTAAACTCGCTTCAGTTGTTGTCGGCACTATTGGAAAACACTTTCCGAGAGCGCAGCAGGGCGATGGTCGCCGCGACGGAGGATGCGGGAGGGGACGGCGCCTCGCCGAGAAGGTCACACCCCCACCAACCGGTAGCATCCACGCGATGGGACAGCGGCGGCGTGATAGACTCGCACCGCATATCCGTCGCGCCGATGCTCGAGTGCACCGACACCCACTTCCGCCGCGTCTGCCGACTTCTCAGCCGCCGCGCGCACCTCTGGACGGAGATGGTCAACCAGGACGCCATCGTCCACAGCTGGCGCACCAAGCCCGAGATGCTCGCGTACGGTGACGAGGAGCACCCGCTCACCGTGCAGCTCGGCGGCGCGTCCCCAGAGCGCCTCGCACAGGCGGCGTCCATCTGCGACGGCGAGTACCGATACGACGAGATCAATCTAAACTGCGGATGCCCATCCGCGCGGGTGGTGAACAAAAAAGACGCGGACAAGTGCTTCGGCGCGTCGCTCATGAGGGACCCGGAGCACGTCGGCGAGTGCCTCCGGCGCATGCGCGAGGCTGTCGACGTCCCGGTCACCGTCAAGCATCGCCTCGGAGTTCGGCCGACGGAAAAATCAACGGATGACTCGACGGACTCGTACGCGTTCGTGACTGATTTCGTCGACGCCGTGCACCAGGCGTCGGGGGTGAACCACTTCATCGTGCACGCGAGAGCCGCGGTGCTCTCAGGGCTGTCCACCACGGGGAACAGGACCGTACCGCCGCTGCGGCACGAAGAAGTTCACGCGCTATGCGACGATTTTCCATCCCTCGGGTTTTCGTTAAACGGCGGGATCGAGACGATGGACCAGGCGGCGAAGCATCTCGCGAGTGGGAAACTGCGCGGGGTCATGCTCGGCCGGGCGGTGTACCGCAACCCGTCTATCCTGGCGGAGGTGGACGCGCGGTTCTACGGGGACATGCGGGGGCCGTTACTCGAGCGTTACGCGGGTGAAGGTGAAGCGACGGGTGCGGGTGAATTATTAAAAGGTGAGGGTGCGACTCGATGGGAGCGCGACGGGTTCGCCCCGGACGCGGACGATTCAGTCGATTCAAACACTTTCCAGGACGATGTCGTCGGCTCGAGGCGCAGGTTCTTCAGGGTGGACGACGGCATCGACCCGTGCGTCACGCGGCGGGACGTGCTGGAGCGGTACGCTGTTTACGGCGACGCCGTGGTTAAAATGAACGGAGCGTTCGTCGCCAAGTTTCCAAAGGCGCTGACGACGCCGAGGTGCGTGGCCAAGGCGATCAACGGGATCGGGCACGGCGCGCGGGGCGGGGGTTCGTTCCGGCGCAGAGCGGAGAAGGAGTTCGGGGAGTGGACGGTCCGTTTGTTGGCGGGGGAGTCGGCCAACGCGCTGTCGTTTGTGGACTTGGTGGGTAAATGCGCTGGGGAGATACACCCGGATGACCTGGACGCGCCGCTCACGGCTGACCTCAGTAAGAGTAAAGCGCACAGGGATGCGCGGTACGGCGGTCACGACACGGCTGTGTCTTCGGACGATGTCGAAAGGTAGCTCGGTGTGGTGGCCATTTGGACGATTAGCGGTAAGAGTTAGGTATTCGATTGGTGTTAGCACCCCCTCGTTGTTGGTTTTGGTTTTACCCGCCGCACTCCTTGCACACAGAGCGCACACGACCGTGCTCGCAGATTGAGCCCCCACCGCACTCCTTGCACTGAGAGCGCTGACGACCGTGCTCACACATTTGTGACCCACCGCACTCCTTGCATGCAGAGCGCCGACGACCGTGCTCGCAGATTTCACTCCCACCGCACTCCTTGCACCGAGAGCGATCACGACCGTGCTCGCATATTCCCTTCCCACCGCACTCCTTGCACCGATAGCGCCGACAACCGTGCTCGCAGATTGCACCCCCACCGCACTCCTTGCACTGAGTGCGCGCACGACCGTGCTCGCATATTTGTGCCCCACCGCACTCCTTGCAGTTAGAGCGTACACGACCGTGCTCGCAGATTGATGCACCACCGCACTCCTTGCACCGACAGCGCTGACGACCGTGCTCGCAGATTGAGCCCCCA
>Ga0206682_10000556_pt1 | contig 40549 bp, 19 predicted proteins | sample M240m12015metaG_FD_155444 | JGI IMG/M metagenome (GOLD analysis project Ga0206682, IMG submission 155444) | Ammonia-oxidizing marine archaeal communities from Monterey Bay, California, United States - M2 40m 12015 | ecosystem: Environmental > Aquatic > Marine > Intertidal zone | place: USA...
CCTCGCTAAATCTATTGTCTCATACTACACTTATGAGCATGATGGAGCGATGTTCATACAATAAACGTAAAAATTAGTGTCCGAGAGTGACAATTATGGTTGATAATCGACAGATATGTAGCAAACGTATAGATTTATTCAAGACCCGTACGCGATGCGCATTACTTGATTGGGATGGCATTGAGCATTACTCACCTCGGCACAGGTAGTAGAGGGAACTCTACTTTACTTGAGGCAGGTGGTGTTTGCGTACTATTAGACCAAGGCTTCAGTGGACGGCAACTCGAAAAGCGACTCAACAGAATGAATTTAACACCTGAAGATATTGATTGTATTATGATCAGTCACCACCATGGAGACCATGGCGGTGGAGCAGCAATAGCCCAAAAGAAATGGGGAATACAGGTTTTGGCAAATGAACGAACAGCCCAAGAACTGAACTTAGACCCTATGAAGACTACATATTTTGGAGCACTTGACCTAATTCGAATTGGAGAAGACTTGTCAATTCTAACAGTACCTGTACCTCATAGCGGAGCAGATAATGTTGCATTTGTAGCAAACTATCGTGGAGAAAGAGCGGCTGTAATCACAGATTTAGGCTCTTGGACAGACGAACTAGTAAAACATGTCCATAATTGCCAACACATCTCGATTGAGGCAAATTATGATGAGGATTTATTGAATAATGGTCCATACCCTTACTCCTTAAAGGAGAGGATTAGAAGCCGTGGAGGTCACCTTTCTAACAAGCAGACTGGTGAGTTTCTAGCCGAAGTTTGTACCGATAACACTCGAAGTATAGTTCTAACTCACTTGAGCGAAAAAAATAACTCTCCACATCTGGCTGAATCCACAATATTGTACCACATTGGCGACTTCTTCAGCGGTGATATTGACATCTCGCTACAAGACGGCCCCGAGAGAACTCATTTTGTAAACGGTGATGGTGAATTATACCAAAATGTCGTGACAATAAAAAGTAAATCTGAGCGATGATAAAAAGTTCTAATTTGAGTGAAATATACCTTTGACAAGGTCAATGCCTAAATGATACCGAAGCATGAGAGTATCATGTCAAGTATTCGTCGCTCTAATCTTGACAAAAATATAACGCGTGATGAACGTGGAGTGAGCGAAGTTCTTGGAGTAATAATGATGCTAGCGATGGTCATTAGCATTATGGGCGGTGTATGGGTCTTTTTGAATCCATATCTATCTGACTTTGAGGACAACACTAACTGGAATAAAGCCACTGGAATAGCGGATAGGCTGGAAGACAGAATCGATGTTGTTGGAGATTCCCCCAATGGAACTGGAATTAGGCATAAATTGAGTATGCAAAAGTCATTACTTCAGGGAGTCAGTAATGTCGAACTATGGACGATTTCTGCTGACTTGGTATCCACCGACCAAATAATTATCCGAAGTATTTCCGATAGTTCAATGGGTATTGATTCGATGAATGAAACCGCCCGCAAAGTTTCCATTACAACCAGTGAAGTATATTGGGAAACTGCAATCACTGCTAGCCAATCTGAAACTATTGTGAATTTTGATATAGTTACCTCCGGTTGGAAGATAATTACTGTTTATGACAGTGAAGATAATCCTATCCATCGAAGCATCACATACCCAATTTCGGGATTGAAAATTATCACATCATTAGCATCAGGAGAACACGAAATAAATATTGTAAATAATGCAAGAATCGAACATTTCGCCAACTCTCCATGGGAGATTAGTAAATACCCAAATATCCAATTTGATGAGTTGGCATCTGGTGAATTTAGAATCTCAATAATACTGACCAATATTGAGGTTAATGGTACATTGGGAATATCATCAACACTCGGTATAGATGTGTTATCCTCCGGGACTCTGACTCCATTTTCTGGATACGGATACAATATGAGATTCACAATGTCAAATGAAATCGCACAAGTTATCACACCACAGTACAATGAGTTATGGCTATCCGAATATTACCTAAATCGTGCATCTGGAACACTTGACACCTATACTGGATTAGTACCATTTGAGCGCTCCAGTGGATATGATGGACTATCGGTTGAAACACAAGGAATTCCCCTTTACCTAGATGTGAATATACAGCAAGTGGTGGTTCAAAAATGAAATTGAATTCCACACGAGATGATGAAGCGGTATCAGCAGCGGTTGCAACTGTCCTTCTTTTTGGAGGAGTTGTTTCAATAATTGGCCTAATGCTTGTCTCCATGGTGCCGATTATAGAAGAATTGGAAGGTTCGATCGAACGTGGCGATATGGCATCACAAATGATGATTTTAGCCGAGCAAACTGAATCATTAAGTGAGAATGGAATGCCAGGAGATTCTGCTGAAGTACAACTTATTCCCCTTGATGGTTCTCTCGAATGGGACGTTAGCCGTGGTGGAATGTGGTATTCTGCTACTTGGCAAAATGAATCTAGTTTTAGAATGAAAGGAGTTATGGATTTTGATGACTCCATCGAGATCAAACATCCTGAATCATTTACTTCTGCTGTATGCTTTGATGACCTACGATTAGGCCCTTCTAGACCATTTATCTATACCCCACCTATATGGGCAGAGAGTGCCCAAATAGCGATATCAACAGGACTAGCTATTCCTCTTGGCCCAGTCGAAGTTAAAATCACTGATGACGGAGAAATTATTCAAACTGCAGATTTACAAATACATGAGTCGACAAGTGTAGATTTGACTTCGACTATTTCTCCTGAAATATCATCATCTCATGAACTGGTAGTCATATACTCAAAAGGTCAAGGAGGTGCAGCCCTCATGACACCAACTAAGTCTAGTCCAACTGACAATTATGGTAAAACATGGAATATTCCGCTCGATTCTGGAGAAAGTAGGATTCATATTTTTAGTGAAGATTCAAATCAGATACAGATAGAATCGAATTCGATTTCTGATACTTACTATGCTATTGATAGTCAAGAATTTAGAACAGGCGTATCTTTTACACATCAGTTTACACTTACTCAGCCTGATGTGATTCGTATTACTACAAGCACTCTGTCTCAACTAATACTACAAACTGAAGTTGACAACTTAAGTGGCTCTACGTCCCTCATTAGCCAAGATGGAAACCACCTTGGGCACAGATTCATAGCCCCTTCTCTTGAAGGCAAAATGGAATTTAGTAATCCTGGAAGCGATAGTGTAACTGTAACATGGCGAGGAGGAGGGACTTCTATTGCCGCTCTTGGTACGACAAGTGTAGCGTGGCCGCCGGCTGGAATTAATGGAGCACCTATGCTAGACGCCGATGGTGATATCTTTGTAACATGGAAAGTATCTAACCAAGGAATCTCCGGAGAGGGAATTCACTTGATCCCTGCCGCAGATACCGGTGCATCATCAGGAATTCAACATGAGATAACCATTGACGATGATGGACAAGTCCATTCATTATCAATATCACGTGCAGGTAGTTCAAGCGATTGGAATATTACTGGTGACTCTGAATTGGAGGGTTCAATTGACGGCCAAGTTCAAAATGTGATGCAAGCAATTTCATCAGGGACATACCGTATGAATATCACTGAAGGGCATCCTGTCAAAGTCCATCACCTTTCAGGTGAGAGTGGGCTAACACAAGCAGTCCATGATGGAGCACAACGATGTACTAGCGTTAACATGATGGCAAGCGGCTGGATTACCGTAGAATTACCATGGGATTCATTGAGTGGACAAGAAGATTTGAAGATTAGACAAGCATGGAGGAATGGTGATTTCCCGGCGAGTATAATGATGACACTTATTGGACATAATGGAGCTGCTACTCACTCTAATCTCGCAACTTCATGGGTGTTCCACCTATCTCGACTCGCCTACTCATTCTCATCATCAATCACAGGAATGGAGGTTGCCTATTCCGGTGGAGCAATCGTTACTAACCATCCAGAGTTTACTCCTACCATTATTCGTGAACCTGTAGATCGCTCTGGACCCGGCCCTCGATTTGCTGCAACCATACCTTCCTTACATCCAGTCACAGAGGGAGTCATTGGTGGAGGAAGTTTAACTCTAGATATCGAGTTGACATCTAGAGAATCATTGGCCTCTGACATTGCCTATGAAGTCCGTCGTGGATGGTCAGAACCCTATGGCTCAGCAATTGCAAGTGATTCATCTGATGGACTGGAGCTTAGCGAAGATTGGGCGGTTTATCCTGGTAGGTTAGACTTGTTAACCGACTATGTGGGATGGGTCCCTGACCCGAGTATTGGAACTTCAGAAGCAGTTTGGCATACAAGTGGTGTTCCAATTCAGTTTTCGCTACAAATTTCTTCACTTGATGTGCTCATGCAAGAGGTGATTGGATGAAAATGATATCACTACGAAAAGATACCAATGCGGCTGCAACTGAACTCGGCTACATATTCACATTTCTTCTCGGAGTCATGCTTCTTTCGATGTTTAGCCTGTGGGCATGGGACATAGAAACTGCGACAAGAGAAAGATGGAACCAAGAAGCAATTCAAGCCAACATGGACGATATTGCTGCTGCAGTGGAGAGGGCTGATGAAGCGAGTAGAATGGGCGACGTACAATACTCCGAATCCATTTATTGGAGAGCAACCGAAGCTGATGAAAATCAATTTATTCTAAGTTTAACAAATGAACAACTATCACTGGAAGATTCCGCTGGAACGCTGGACTTGGAAGTATCCATTTCTGGAGCAGGAAATGGCCAGCATACTGGCTCCGTTCAGTTATCTGGAATCAGTACGATATGGATCGTTCACTATGATGGAGTAACTAGCATACAACTTGAACGGCCGCAGTAATTACCGACCCATCACAGCGTTGTGTACTTGGGTTTGGACATCTCTCATCCTTGACTTTGCTCCCAATTCTCTAAACACAGAAAGAGCCCTTTGGAGATATTCCATTCGGCGGGATTTGTCAGAGGCAACAGTACCTAATCGAGTAAGTAGTTCACCTATCTGCATACGTAAGTCATTAGCCTCTGCAATAATTAGTGCTTCACGGAAATGCTCCATTGCCTCTTCAGTACGACCAGCATCTTGTAGAACTTCGCCAAGCAGAATTGTGATATCCACCATGGAGAGAATATCGCCTTCCTCACCCATTGCTTCGAGAGCGTTTGAATAATGGTGTGAAGCAACGTCTAAATCACCAATCTTAGCATGATAGCGCCCTAATACAGCCTGAGCCCGTGCATGAATTTGCTGATTCTCCGAATTATCAGACTTCTCGAATGCATCCAAAGCATGCTTCCGAGCACGCTCGATTTCTCCCAAATCGAGGAATGAACGAGCAAGAATTAACTGTGCTGAAATTAATTCAATGTTATCATTTTGCTCAAGAATTGTTTCTACCTCTCCATACGACTCTAGTGCCTTTGAACGATCATTCTTTCTTCTCAATAGATATCCCATGTTATTATATGTTCTAGCAGCACCTGTAGCATCACCTAATTCAATAAAATTCTTCAATGCATCATTATGCATCGATAACGCGTCTTCAAGATTACCTTGCTTCAATGCTATATCTGCTAGAGCCGATAAAACTTCAGCCTGTACAGGAACATTCTTCAGTTTAAGTGCCCCATTTTGAGCCTCGGTGAAAACTTCTTTGGCATCTTCAAACCGTCCTAGTAATGCCATAATCTCCCCTTGAAGTTGGTTAATACTAGTTTTGGACTCTAGAATGATTTCTGATAACTCTATATTTTCAATCAATCCCAGTAATTCCATATGTCCGAGTGAAACTAATCCTCGACCATCTTCAACTATTATCTTTGCAGCCTCTTCATTGGAATTAGAATTAATCAGATGGTAGATTAATTCGATTGTGAATCCAGGAGTTTGTTTGGCTTTAGAGTACCATTCTGCACACTTTGAGTGAGAATCTATTTTCATTTTTTTATCTAAACTTCGTAGTAGGAATTCTCTTATCAAATCGTGAACATCATAAATGTCAGTCTCTACTTGACGTGCCAGCCCTTGTTCTACAAGAGAGTCTAATTCATCGGTATCTAAATCTTGTTCTGCTAGTGCGCCCAAAGGAACAGGCTCACGGTATATCGACAAAGCAGAAAGTAGCCGTTTCTGTTCTCCGCTTAACTTAGAAAAGATTTCAACGGTGACATAATTTTCCAATGTCTCGTGGAATGCACCAGCAGATGCGCCACGGTTGATGAGTTCCAATACAAGTGGGTGACCACGAGATATTCCGTGAATATACAACCACTGCTCTTCACCCAAATCTTCGTAACTGCTCAGTAGTTTACGCCCGGAATCTGAATCAAGGCCATCTAGAGGTAATACCAGACTAGCAATTCTTCCTTCTGCATCTTTTGCTGGAACTACTGGCTTGAAAGATCGTGAGAACATTACCAATCCAATTTCTTCTTCACTACCAAGTAAGCCTAAAGCCATGGCCTGAAATGTCTGGTGAAGGGTTGAATCAGAAATCTTATGGAAATCGTCTATAACAATCAATGAAGGTGCTCCACCTAAGGCATCAATGAGTAATCTTGCAGAATCCGCTGGTTTAGGGACTGGAGTTGTAGCGATGTAGTCAGCAAATGTTGAATCACCAATATTTGCAAGCCAGTCGGCAATCGATTCAAAAAACGAACGTGAGCCCTCCCAGTCTTGGCATCTATGGTAGAACAAGTTACGCCTGTGCATGAATCTCTCAATAAGTTTAGAGGCCATGGTAGTTTTACCTATTCCTGCAATTCCTGGTATCATCAAGGTTGTTGCCCTAGCGTCCAAAAGATTACACATATTATCGAGTTCCTTTTCTCGACCATAGAAATGTCTCAATCTTGGTAAATCTCCCAATGAGGTCACCAATTGTTTTTCAACGTGCTTTGATAAGTCTCTCTCTATCAAGTCAGCAGACAACATTCTAACATCTAAAACACAATTCTCATCCAAGTATCGTATTATATCTACTGAACGCATACTAAAGGGTAAAATTGTATTTATCTCTCCTAGATTAGTGTTGGAAATATTTCCATCTTCTAAAATACATCTTAGTGGAAAGTTGCGCAACTCATTCCAAGTCTCTTCCGCTACATTCATACCCGAATCTGTCAAGAAATATGCCTTACGTTTTCGAGACACTCCTTTGACGTGAGCTTGTCTTTCGATTAGTAATCCTTGGTCTTTCAAGCCTGCAATGGCTCTCGGAACATTGGAACGTGCGATAGCTACAGCGTTAGCAATTCCCATCTGTGATAATGAAAAAGGAACTTCAACACTGTTTTTATAATCAGAATAATCCAAAAGATGGAGTAATATCCGCTCCTGTACTCCTGGCTTTGCACTTGAAACCATGGTAAAACCTCAGTTCTGACCTGGAACATAGTTTGGATCTGGAACCCACTGGCTAGAAGCTTCATCCCAAAGCCATCCAGGATGCTGCGAAGATGTAGTTTGTTGAACCTGTTGAACCTGTTGAACCTGTTGAACCTGTTGTTGAACTACTGGTTGAATCTGTTGTGCGGGTTGTGATGTTGCTGGTATTCCAGGGACGCTCTTGTTCTTAGCCCAAGCATATGGGTCCGCTGCAGGTTCACTACTGTAATTGGATTCCACTAGTTCATCTAATTCCTCTTCAAATGTGAAGAAGAATGCACCAACACCAGCAAGTACTGCTAGTGCAACCACGACAATTATGATGATAAGAAGAGTGTTTGAACTTTCTTCTTCCGATGTCAAAGACAATGCAAATTGTGTATCTTGGTCGTCTTCGGTATTACTGAACAATTGACCATTCATCTCGAAAACTACCTGTCTTGAATCTGCAGAGCCTAATTGACTTGTTGTTAGGAACATTTGCCAAGAACCATCCGCTTCAACTCTTGTTGAATTTATCTCTTGTCCAGAACCAGAATCGAATCTAGCCTTTACAAGACTGTTTGGTAAACCAACACCCGAGAAGGATGCAGGATCTGAAGTAGTGACTATCGTATCTACATTATCTCTAACTACTGTAAATTTAATCGCTTTGACATCTACATCTACCAATCTTGAGAGTGTTGAGAGTTCGCTACTATCTGTTGCTTTGAACTTAACATCAATCAAAGACCAGTCTTTAATTTGGTCTGAACGAGAAGCTGATGGATTGTAAGTTGCGACACCTTCGGCTGAAATCGAGAAGTATGAATCATAGAAATTATCAATTTCGGTACTTGGGTCATCATATACTTCGTAAACCAAAATTCCTCCCTCTGGGTCAGTAAAGTAACTATTCAAATCAAACACAGCACCATTGCCACAACGGTTCAAGTTCCTAGAGTTCTCATCACAGTACACATTGACAGTATTAGCCCACCCTGATGGGTCGAATGCCGGTGCCAAATTGTCAACTGAATTGTCAATAGTGACGGTTACTGACGCTTCCTCAGAAAAGTCTTGACCATCAAATGAACGCATGACTATTTCATAATTCGAGTTATGTGGTAAATTATTAGTTTTCCAGACATTGGTTAAATCCCATGAAGTATTAAACACGCCTGAGTCAATTTGGTCTTGCCTAATTATTATGCTAGTAGGAGAGTTACCAGTATTTCGACCACCTTGATAAATATCGATTTCCACTCTGGTTACAATCCCATCATTGTCCCACACATAGCCACTGATTGGAGTTGAAGAACTACCTCTAATCACTTGTGCAGCATACATACTTTCCAATACAATGCCAGGAATCGAATTATCATTCACAATATTCACTTCGATGGTTTGTGCATCACAAGTTTCAGCGAAGTAGTCTGTGGTACAGAAATCGCTGTCGGCTGCCCAAATTGTGAATGTGTACTGGCCTGTAGCATAAATCGAATAATCCCAGTCATAGGACCATGCATTTAGAGTCTGAGCCCCGTTTAGGGTGTCCAAACTAAATTTAGATGTCTGGCCATTCGCCTCATTTCTAATTTCAAACCATATATTTTGAATGTCACTACCTTGGAGACCTGAATATTGGTCAGAGGCAGTTCCACTAAACGAAACCACGGAACCCTTTGCTGAACTCGGTGAATGTGATTGACCATCCGATGGAGTGTTGATGACAATCGTTGGTGCCTCTAGATTCAACTTAAACTTTCCAACTTCAAGTGGGGAGTATTCAAGTCCATCAAAGGCACGAACTTTGAAAGTAACGTCACCTTCACCTTCAGGATATGTCGACATATCCCAGTCGAATGTCCAAGTGCTGAATGGATAACTACCTTGAGTAATGACTCCACCAGAATTTGAAGTATCTACTGCAGAGTACCACTGACTCGAACCGGGAGGTTGGATTTGAACGTCCTCGACGTAACCGTACTGTTTCTGCATTGCAATTATGTCAGATGCATATGGTGGTGCCTCTCCGTCCCAAGCTAAGCCTGATAGAGATACTGTGCGTGCAAAAGAGGTGAAGTCTGGTTGAGTTAGTGTAACAGTTGGCGGCATGTTATCTAAATTGATGATATCATCTATTGGCCCTGTCAAGGTGAAATCCGCTTCATAGATACCCTTTCCAAATTTATATGCTTCAATCGAATATGTTGGAATTTCTCGACCAGAAGCACAGTCTGGGTCGTTAGCATCTGTCAATGTATCTCCGTCGTTATCATAACCATCTGAACAGGTGTTCTCGTCCATTGTGGTAGTAATTGCTGGTGGCCCTGGCTCAACAACAACCGTTACTCCTTGTTCGCCAACTTGGTTGTTCCAATTTCTGTCTAAGTAGAAATCACTAGGTAGTGTGACTTCGGGAGTGTAACCAAATTGGTCTGTAGTCAATGTGTAAAGTGGAGAACCTGTTGAGTTCTTCAATATGACTGTTGCTTGATCTACATTACTGTTTAGAGCCTTAATTTGGAATCTTACCAATTCACCTTCTCTTACCTGTGTCCCCCATGCTGAGTTTTGATTTTGAACATGTATTTTTGAGGTGTCGAAGTTTTGTAGTCCAGCGTATGATAGAACTGTAGAGTTATTGACTAGTTCTAGAGACATCGGCATACCTATTGGAGGCATCTGGGAAGTATCTGGAACTTGTAAACACTCATTTTGGACCGCTGGACATTCGGAACTTAACCATCTGAGTTGTATTGGATAAATCTCATTTCCACCAGCATCTGGAATATATTCAGATTGAATTGTTACTCTTGATTCTGTTATGTTATAGACTTGGGTTGCATTAGTATATGTATTTCCTGAAAAGTAACCTATTGAGCCATATTTATTACCATAATTATCATCATGATGAGATATATTAACTGCAAAACTCTCGGTCTCCATCACATTTTGTTGAACATTCACAATTCCACCTTTGATTCGAAGAGCGTCCCCTACACTATCAGAAATAGTATTGTTGAGTAGAGTTGCAGAACTTCTGAAAATATGGATTGCTGGACATTGGAATTCTCCACCATACATCTTTTGTGAACTACAAGTTCCAGAGTTGTTAGAAATGGTATTACCTTCCATGTAAAGTCTAGATTGCGTTGGTTGAACAGAAGGCCAACCGGAATCCTGATAGTGATATTCACCATGAACTACTGGCTCTCTGGCCGTGTCTGTGATAGTATTACCAATTGCTACCACATCAGAGGTCCCATATATCCAAAGTCCGTTATATCCACCCACTGGGCCAATGATGTTATTTTCCAATGTTGCAATCGAAGAACGAATTGCAATTCCAGAGCTCTTTTCAACACCCGAAATTGTATTACGAGATGCTGAAATCTGAGCTTGGTCATAAGCAGTTATTCCTGCTCCGTCTACCGTGGTAAATATATTGTCTTCAATCTTCAATGTATGCTTAATATCTCCAGTTTGTTTGAGTCCTTTGGTGTCAACTGCTGCACAATTAACTGCTATTTGTGAATTGGTTAATTCACCGGATGATTTTTGGAAAAATACTCCATATCCGTTGTCTAAAATATCGATATTATCTAACTCAACATAACTGTTTTCAACATAAACCATGGAAATTCCATTTCCGTTGTTACCGCATGAACCCTCTGCATCTCCAGTGAATGTACTACCCGAAATAGTGAATGGACTAGTAATTGCAGCCCCTGCACCATATGCAGAAATGGCTGCTGACCTACCTATGGCATATTCATCCGCACCAAGCTGGAAACTGGAATCTGTAATTGTAGGATTTGCTAGATCGACCAGTAGAATATTCGTGCCATTGATATTATCAAATTGCAGTCCATTAGCAACTGTTTGCGAACCATCGAAAACCAATGCGGAATACTTCGCTACAGCACCATTTATTGCGTTTACACCTATTTCAAATCCGTAAGCATTTGTAAAGGTAACATGATTTAATCCTGTTTTTGACTGGTCAATCGTATCACGAATAATCATTCCACCACCACATGCAGCATCGACATTAGCAGCACAAGCACCCCTGATGGTATAATCTGAAGGCAGTGTCCAAGTAAACCTAGTCTTAGAAGAAGCACTACCATCTGAAGAAGCACCACAAGAAGTGGAAGCAACACATATTGCTCCCTGAACATCAATGTGCTTCCCAAATGGAATATTTACAGTAGTGCCTGTACTGACAACCAAACTGGCACCTGAGGCAATTGTCACATTGTCGGTTAGAGTATGAGTACCAGACCAAGTTTCTTGGCCATTTAGTGTACCAAAAGTTGTTTGATTTATACCTGCAGCCGAGGAGTTGGACAAAACTAACATTCCAGTAAGAGATGATAGAATTAACAGCATAACTAAAGAGATACTTTTTCCTGATTTTTTGTTTGACATGTCACGGCCTCTAAGATTCCCATCGATGGGCCGAATATAATACTGCTCCCTTAGTGTAGAAGAATTAGTATCAAAAATACTTATATGTATCAAAAATTATAGATTAAATATATCAAATCTACTTATTTGTATCATATTTCGATAGTGAGATTCAACAGTTCGGCATCTTTCTAACTTCTTCTAACCATGCCCCTGCGTCTAAATTACCGTACCCAAGTGAATCATCATGCAGATAAATTGAATCGCTAGCACTCAACCGTAAGGATTGTTTTACCTCGCCGATACATGAACTATCTTGTGTTGCAGATGAACGTAATTGTGGTTGATCTTCAAGGATTAAAGCCAATGCTCCGGTGACAAATACTGTAGAATCGGAGGTTCCGCTACTTGAGAACCATGAATCTTCGGCCCCCGTACTAATGATACCCACACCAGGAGCTATAATTTCTGGCTTCTGGTTAGGATGAACGCGTTGTTCTCCGTCAAAAGTGACTTGATTACCTTTTGAACTATTACCCCACAAGTCACCTCCTTGTGAAGAGGCCCCTACTGAAATTGCCAATGGCACATTACTAGGCACTGAAACTCTGCCGTCATCACCATTCCCGCCATCGTTACCTGCAGCTGCAACTACGAATATCCCTCTATCGAGGGCTTTTCTTGTCGATGACACACTTGGACCCTCTCTGGTCATACTATCGCTTTGAGTACCACCTAGGGAAAGCGAGATAATATCCGCAGAGAACTGTTCAATACACCATTCGATTGCATCAGAGATAGTCTGTTCCCCGGCGGTATTCATACCGGTTCCATCGTCATCAAGTGCTGCAACTACTCCGAGTGTTATACCACTAGCAACACCCATTTGATGAGATTGCGAAATAAGTATGCCTGCCATCAAGGTACCATGAGCAATTACGCCATAGTCAACAGGACTGGCAGAATTAGATATCATATCATTGAATACAACTTGAAAACCTTCAAATGCTGAGTGAGAGATATCAATGCCAGTGTCGACAATACAGACTCGAACCCCTTTTCCAGTTAAGCCATCGAGTACATCATCATTAAATCCGGCCTGCTCGATAGCCCATTCTGATTTTGGCGGTGGGATGTCGATGAACATGTAGCCTGATTGCCATACCCAAAGCATCAATGATGCAAGAATGGCAAATAGGGCTAGATTTGTGAATAGGAATCGCCGACCCCTAACTCTGTGTATCGGTTTTGCCATCATTGGAGCCCAGCCAGTCACTTCTGACCTCCATTCATCTTGGAATCCCACAACGGATGGATCGATAGCAGAAAGAATTCTGTCATCATCCGGTTCGGGAAGAAGTTCAACACTATCCAAGCTATTCACACGTTCACCTCAATTTCATAACTGAGGTCCAGCATTTAATGACTTGTCTCAAATCAGAATCTTGACGAAGACTTGTTTCTTGCAACCTTCAGGCCGCCGTAGGCGACTAGAATAGTCAAAACTAGGATGATAACCATCAACCAAACTGAAGAATCCTCTTCGATTGTAAGTTTTGTCGGAAGGTCAAAGTCGAATGTCTCTACATCTTGTACTGTGAAATTTGCATCATCACCTTCAACTTCAACGCTAACTGAATATCGTTGTTCGGTCAAAGAGGTCTCGTTTAGTAGGAAGACTGCATCAACAGTTTGTCCTGCGCCAACCGAGATTATTTGGTCTTGCAGAGATTCTAGAACTTTTCCTGAATCATCGATTCTATCAGCAGAAACAATAACTGTGCCTGCAGACCTGAATCCAGAATTTTCAACAGGAATTACTAGTTCTCCTCCACCAATCTCATTTTGGTAAGATTTCTCGTTAACTGAAGATTGATCAACACTTAGAGAGATTCTCGCTGAATAAATATCAACTTCCACAGTAGTGTTTGTGATTCCGTCTTCACTGGAAACTGTTATCCATGCTTCGATTTCTCCAGAAGTGAAATCAGATGGAGCAAATACTGTGAAAGACTGGCTTCTTGAATCTCCCTTGGAGATATTCAGGTATGTCAATTCAGGTGTGATTTGCCAACCTGTTCCTAGGGAATTAGTCTGTTCAATCATAATGTTATCATTACCATTACCTGTGTTGGTTATGGTGAATGAGAATGTACTTGTCCCACCAGGAGATACCCCAGTTTCATCTACTACGTCGGTTATTTCGATTCCATAAGTCTCTGGAACGAATACTCCGACTGTCTCAGTACTTGAAACTCCTCCGTCATTATCCAATCGAATCTTAATTTTATGGCCATCCTCGAAACTCCATGCTGAAGTAGCATTAGGCAAGATTATTCTTGCCTTTATGACACTAACATTAGATACACTATCATCGCTAAGAGATTCACCGATACCCATTGTAACCTCTGTTGAAGAAGTCCAATTGGTTCCATTGAAGAACTCGACTGTCCAAAGGTTAGAATCCATATTCGTTTGAACTGAACCCGAAATAATGAAATCATCTATGTTTTCTGTACCTTCATACACTGCATCAACATTAAATTCAATTATCTTATATCCATCATCTTCAGCAATGGCTGTTAATTTACTGACACTGTTGAATGTAGCATTAACAATAGAAGTAATGTCAACTTCCATAGTAGTCTTTGAGTCGATTCTTCGAGAATAGTCCATTGTAACATCTAAAATTCCTTGTTCAACTACTGGCAAAGAGGAGAAAAAGTACTCCATGGAAAGATTGCGTTGGTGTTGTACTGTAAAGAATACCGAATCCAACTTCAAATCTCCTATTGGCATCAAAACTCTGATTTCACCATTCGAATCAACTGTGTAATTCCAAGAAGTCCCCTGATTGATATCGAAGGAAACCTCGACTTCCGATTGAATCATTTCATATCCATCTACATCCAATGAACCAGTATGATGTTCGTTCAAATTAATATCTTCCCAGTTAGTTGAGATTTCAACCCAACCTCCTGTAGACATGTTCATTTCAAGAGCGCCACCACTCGAGATATTAGCATTGAGATAACCTACTGCAATACCACCACCATTTTCATCAACATTTTGGCTTTGAACTACAACTGTCCACTTTCCTGGAATTATTGTTTCCTCCCAAGATAATGTGCCATCGAGGTAAGTACCTACAACATTAATCGGTTCGAAATCTGATTCGGAACTTGGATAAAGTGTAATTGATGCTCCATCAAGATGATAGTCAGGATTTGATAGAGTAGTTTGGATTGTACCACTAACATCAACATTTTCTGCTTCCATCAAAATATCTTGAGTAACTGAATAGTCGTCTACAACAAATCCACTTTCGTTATCCATTTCATAATACACTATTCCATAGCCGACCTGCTCAGCAGTCACATTGTAAACTTGTCTAATTGGAACGAATAATTGCCAATTTCCATCTTCATCAGTTGTTACAACCTCTGTAAACCCAGAAACTAAATTATCAGTAAAGGTAACATTAGCTCCAGCAATCCATTCGCTTGGCAAATCCATGTTATCGCCGTCTGAATCCCAGTAAACAGTTCCTTGAACCAAAACAGTCACATCAGCATATACTTCGCCCAAATCAATTGAATTATTGATAGAATCAAGTACTGAGAATGGTGAACCGGAGGTATTCAATGTTAGAGAACGGTTGAATCCTTCATTGTCTAAGAACAAACTCCATGACCCTGGCATCAAATCATCAGAAACATTTCCGTCTGCGTCAGAAGATTTCAATGTAACATTCCCATATCCGTCTTCACTTACCGCTATGACTCTAGTACTAGCAACTGGTTCTTCGGTTAAGCCTTCTAGAAGTTGTAGATTGATTTGCATAGATTGAACCATCTGAAGATCTAGACCAGTACGTAGTGAATTATCATCACTCACGGTCAAAGGCATTCTAAGTAAGGTAGTGTTATTTTCATCGACAATAGGTGAAACAATTACTACCCAATCTCCTGCTTCGACATATGATGAGAATTCACCAGTCAGACTGCTCGAAAGGTCATGCCAGTCATTTCTAGATTCATTGTACAGCGAGAAGTCAGCCTCTAACTCGTTGCCGTTGCTATCTTTGAGAACACCTTCCACTAACCATTGATTAGCAAAGGTAACTGAATAGTTATCTTGGTCATCGCTTAGAGAGACATATATTTGCTTGGAAACAAACATATTATTGAAATCTGTCGCATTTTCAGATTCGACAGGGTAATTCTCAACTGACAAGGTGTATGTTCCAGGGACTAAGTCCAAGAACATCTCACCGGTTGTGGTAAATTCGGATGAAGTAACATTGGTAAAGTCGTCTGCTAATAGAGCACTTCTAAGGGAGAAGTTCGAATTAACAGGCATTCCATACTCGAACGAACCATTTTCAGCAGAATCAATGAAGACATTGAACTTAACTGACTTAGAATCAGGATTAGCCATTAACTCTACAGAGTTACTGGTAAAATTATCTGTTACTACATGTCCAGTTATTGGTGTAACACTTAGTGTTTCATCTCCAATTGTGAACTCATATGTATCTTGAGGTAGGGACATTCCAAAGTCACCTAATGTAGATACATCGGTATTCCAGTAAACCCCATCACCATTTGTTGCTGTTACCGTTGGGTTATAATCACCAAATAGACTGGAATCCCAAGTCGAATTATTGCTGTATACATACAAGACACCGTTTACGTCCATCAGTTCTTCCAAGTAAATTGAACCTAAGTCAACAGAAGATTGGTTGTCAATATCGAAATATTGACTTCCACCAAAGTTGCCTGTACTTGAGGCAATCATTTGGAAAGCAAGGTCGCCAGGCAATAGTACGCTGAAATTACCTTCCAAGTCTGAAACTGCTTGAAGAGTTAAATCACCAGAAACAAATACAATGTTTACGTTACTTGCCGGTGTACTATTGTCTTCTGCTTCAGCAGCAGTCCAGTTCTCGTCGAATTCTGTTGTGTATACCATCAGTTGTCCTGAGACTGTAGAGGATATTGAATAATCCATTGTTATGGATAAGTCTTCATCAATCAATTCAAAGGATTCGAACAATAGGTAGTCTTCAGAATTTGAATCAAACAAATTATAGACACCAGGTACTAATTCAGTATTGATAATTCCATTCTCATCGCTTATTACTTCAACACCTAGGTTTGAGAACTCAGAAGTCAGTTGGAGAGTTATGTTATCCAAAGGCAACATTGGTTCGCCGGTGGAATCATTAACTGGGGATGTTAATTGAATAGATATATCATACATGTTAGGAACAATGTCTATCGGTGATAATACGCTAGAAACATTGCTGACTGATAAAGTCTGATTCAACTCAAAGAAACCATCAGAATCGATATCGATTCTAACTTGATATTCACCAGTAGAAATCGGACCAAAATTATAGCCGCCTGTAGAATTGGTAGTAATATCTAAATGATCCTCATCTAGCAACAAGTCATCCCATTCGAAAGTCACATTATCCAAAACATTTCCATCAAAGTCGGTAATATTACCACGTAGTACAGAACCAGGAATAGTCACTGCAACATCATAACTAGGCGACAAGCCTACACTAACGATCTGAGGTAATTGCACTTCACGACCATTGTCTAATTGAGCAAACACTTGGTAGTCACCAGGTACTAAGCCTGTTTGGTAAAAAGAACCTGGCTTAACTAAGTCACCAGAGAAGTCACCAATTCCAGTAAACTGTCCGGTTCCGTTGAATGTACCTGTTCCTTCGAATGTACCAATTCCTTCGAATGTGGAAAGTTCGATTTCTTGAACAAGGATTGTTGTGGTATCAGAAGTAAATCTTCCATTAGCCTCGACTTCTCCATCTAACATGTAAACTGGAAGAGAGTCTGAATCATCCTTCACACATACTGTTTGATTGACAGGCATTGAAATGTTTGTACTGTCTGTGGGATCAACGTCACAAGCAGGTATTTCCGAACTTTCCATGTTTATCCATGAAGCCTTAATCGAGCCTGAACCATTCCAAGTACCATTAGCAACAAATGTTCTGCCATCGTTGACTATTCTTGTAAATGTACCAGAAAAGTCCACCACAGAAGCGATTCCTTCGCTGACGAAGGTACCGTTCTCGGTAAACGTCACTTCTCCAGTACCTTGAATAATTCGAGTTTCGTCTGTAGTAAAGGAGCCATTTGTTGTAGTCATTGTCACATCATCTGAGATTCCAAATGTGCTGCGTAATACTAAATCAGCATCTACTAGAGGTGTTCCGTCAAACAGTTCATCTCCAACCCAAGTCACCATACCAGAAATACCAGAACTAGAGACTTCTATGTCCATTGTCTCAGTAACTATCGCTGTTCTGTTTGCTTGTTCTCCTGTAACATTCATTTGAACTTCTCCCAACCAAGTCATGTTAGCAACATTACCAAGAATAGCTGTTACTTCGTTAACAGTTCTATCTTCGTTAAACTCATTCAAAACATCGTTCAGATTTTGAGCGAATGAACCGTCAGTGACTGCGTCGCGAGCTGCTGTAAAGTTTAGAGTTCCAGTGAATGCACTTACACGTATCTTACCTGCAGGAGCCTCAAAAGACCACTTTCCATCTTCATCTGCATCGGTGTAACCAATAGGAATCCAATATGTGTCATTATCCAAATCTTCAGAACCTTCGCCAGAGAATGCATCTCTCTCAATTAGTAATCTAACGCCTGGAAGAGCCTCTCCGTTATCAGACATAGTAACTTGACCTGAAACTTCAGCACCAGAATAGTATTTCAAAATCTTAACAAGTGTATTTGTCTGACCGAAAGAAAGGTTAGAATCTTCGTTATACCAGTTAGCAATAACGAAATGGTTCATCATAGCACCCGGCATAGGCAAGGCCTGTTGTAAGTAACTACCAGGGGTTCCAGATTGACCGAAATGTTGTGATGGTTGAGGATTGCTTGAGTCAGTACTAACTCCCAATGAGGAGGCACCATATCCAACATAAGCACGAGACAGCATAGTGTCAAAGAATGCTGAGTTGTGATCGACTCTGACATCTTCAACTTGAAGAGGATCTATGTCTAGACCTGCCTGTTGGTCGAGGAAGTCATCTGTCATGGCTTCGTCTACTTGCTCACGTGTCAATTCTTGTGGAATTCCACCACGAGTTGTTTCATAGACTTCGTTCATGTATGTAGAAATGTCTTGACCACTAAGAATTGTAGGTGCTCCAAAGATACCCATAGGTTGCCCTTGGTTATAGGAGTAATCTTGTGTGTATCTTCCAGCTCTAGGGTAAAGTCTGTTATCAATTGCGAAATATCTGATTTCGTGATCTCTTTCAATCATCTCTCCAGGAAGTCCTTCGTAATCTTGCACATTGTATATTTCAAGTCCAATCAAGTCATGATAAAGATCGTTTATTCCGTCAGATTCTAGGCTATCTGACAGTAATTGAACCGCTATAGCCAGTCTAGCATTCTTCCTGTGAATGTGTGTAGAAACAGAAGAAAATTCAGATTTCAAATCTTCAGTGTACCAGTAATCTCCGAAAATATAGTGAGTTGTGTCATAAGTAGATTCTTGTCCAGAACGAACTTCGTTATTGAATGACAAATTAGCATCCTCGAAACTGGACCAGTCGCCATCAGAACATGAACTAGAAACTACATCATCACAAAGTATTCGGTCTCCATCTTCATAAAGTCTCCAATAAGTGTTAGAGGTATCTGCAATTCCACCAGTTCTATGATGTCCTTCAGCCATAACGACTTCACGGTTAGTTTGAATGACCGTAAAAGAATAATCATCGATTAAATCTTTCATCTCATCGAAGTCAACACTCGATTGAGAGGTTTCAAACAATTCCAACTGTTGTGATGACAGATGGTTTCCTAGTACGTTTTCAAATTGATTAGTCATATCATAACCGTCACCGTTGGAATTTGAATAACTCAAGTCACCTTGTGCTAGTTGCCAGATGAACATAGAAATCAAATCATCTTGATTTCTTGCTAGGAGCATATTTCCAGATGCGGGAATTCCAGATTGGAAGTTATCTGAGACAGACGGGTGTTCTCCAGTATCAAGTGCTTGGAATCCATAATCCCACCATGAAACGAATGCTGGTTTATCGGAATATGCATCTTGTGCGTCTTGATTGGCAAGCCAATCATAAGCGCCATTCCAGCCCTGGTCGTTGAAACCTGAGCCGAATGAACCAAGGTACCAGTTACCTGAGTAAGAACTACTGTCCAATATAGAAAATCCTGCTAATTCCCACCTTAGAGCATCAGGAATTAGATTGAATATAGATTCATCTAACTCATCTTCTGACTCAACTGAACTAGGAATCGCTGCGTCAAGACCATATGTAAACTGCTGCCCACCGAGTAAAACAATAATCAATAAAATCGCTGAGAAAGAAGGGGTTTTCCATACCGCCTTTCTAGCACCAGTGATTCTGTCAGCAGGTGTGCGGATACCGAATTTCTTCCATGCTTTTTGTAGACCTTCCCAGTTGGCTTTACGCCAAAGTGCGGAAATACCCCATGCACCAAGTACTGCTACTGCAGGTGTTGCATTAAACATAAATCTTGCAGCAGTCCAAGCCATGTAAGTGGCTGCAAAAATCCAAATTCCAAAGACAAGGTGAGATTGATTGCGTGTTCTTAGAGAAGACCACAAGCTGTAGACACCCATTGTTAGTGCAAGAACAAGAACAATTGGGCCGAGTTGAGCAAATAGTTGCCCTCTATCAGGAGCATTTGCTTCAGCGACTGTTCCAAAAATCTTAGTCTTGGTGAAATATCCACTTCCTGTGAACAAAACATCCCAAGCATTAGAAATATCAAGCTGCTTTAGTGTCCATAGAATTGTGAAGAAGACAAATGCAGCAACGGTTAGTGTTCCGAGAACCAACAACCAAGGTTTGTCCCTAAATCCTGTAGTGATATAAGCAATCACGAGAGAGAAACCAACTACAAACATGAATGGTTGAAGACCTGTACCGTTGAATATTAAGTCAAATTGTGGATGACCATAGAATGGAATTGCCATGAGTAGATTCACACCCAACATTGTTAAGAAAAGTGCATTTATTGTTGTCGAATCTCTTCTTCTAAACATATTCAATGCGACCTGAACGAAATAAGCCAAGAACAGAATACTCGGTCCCACAACGAATCCTTTCCAACCCAAAGATGCTACACCAAAGGAAGCACCAGCTAGTATTGCAAATGACATTGCGGTCTTACGCTCTCTTGCCACTACGCCAAAAGAGGTCATTATCGAAGAAAGTTTTGGAGATGAGTTCTTGGTCAACCTATCTGAACCAGAATATTTCATAGCCTTCATCCAATACATGAATCCCATTGAAATGAATAGCATAACAAATGCATCGTGGTCTGCTAAAGCCCATGTTGAATGGCTTACGTGAGCAGGCATGAACGATATCAACCAAGCAGCAATAACAGCAGTGGACTTACCGAAGTGATCCTTAGCAATTGTCGCAATTGGGAAAATTGTCAGTGCACCGTAAACTGCTGGGAGACCAAGCATTGCATACCATACAGCGTCATCACCCAACATTGGCTCAAGTAGCATGGATAAAATCGCAATAGACCATGTAAATAATGGAGGCCTTGGATTGAAACCTCCTAATGGATAAGCTCTGTCAGCGTCCATGACTAGGTGTGCTTCATTTGCTAGAATGTAATCTACTACTCGCTTCATGTACCAAGGGTCAGAACCGCCAGTCATATCCCAGTTACCAGTACCATATGCGTTCATTGAAGGTACAGCGTACCATTGAATACGAATTACTAGACCGAAAAAGAATGCCATTCCAATCATGACGCTGGACCAGTGTGCGTTCCAGAATTTTCTAGCACCACTCATTTCGTGGTCTTCTTTGTTCGACCATCCACCCCACTTCTCGTGAGTTGAAATCATGTAAATACCAACACATATGAAGAAAGTGATACCAAGCCAAATCAAAGCACCCCAGGTTCCTTCGAGTTGTTCTGCTTGCCAGATGCCCCTTTCATACCAAGATGAAACTTGGTACAAAGCCCACATGGAACCAAGAAGCATGGCTCTTGTGTGCCATCTCTCAGAAACCATACCTGCGACAATCAAAGATACTAGACCAGTGAAGAAGGCAGCCCAGAATCCAAAGTGTCCATGGTAACCTTCCTCGCTAGTGATACCGAGTTTGTCAAACATTTCGACTGAATCAAAGTGCCAAAGACTTGCCACATGTGCAAGAATCCAAACTAAAAGCGCTATTTGAAGCGGGAGAGTGGATTTATTCCATAGTCCCTCAGATGAATTGATGTTTCCAAACCATCCATCTTCACTTTCAGCATTTAGAACACCTCTAGCTAGTACAGCTACCATTAATCCAAGTAATACAAAGATCATCAAGTAACTGAAGAATATGTATCCCAATGCTTGTCTTTGAAGATTTAGTGTTGAAACAAAACCTCCTTCAGACCTTTCGAATATTGTTACTAATTCTCCGTTATAGAAGTTGGATGCTATCATTCCTATGTTCACGCCTATAGCAGTGAAAATGGTAACTGTGGACCATTCATAACGTGCTCTCGAGTCAAAGAAGTAGACAGTGAATGTCACTACTAGGAACTGAAGAGCGGTGAATGCACCCAAGTCGGAAAGATGAGTGATTGCTTGATGTCCAATCATAGCAACACCTAATGTTGCGAGGGAAAGAGTAGATGGACCAAAAGGAATCATGTCATTGTTCTTTAGGATACGTGGAACTGTACCCAAAATTCCAGCGATGACGATTACTAGCATCGGCATCATGTTGTCTAAATTTAAGTCGAAGTCAATTCCTACGACCTTAATGGCTGCGATTGCCAGCAATACTGCAAGGGGGGCAATTAGCCAACCTAACAGTGGTGCCGGAGATGTACGCGGACTACCTATTTTTTCTTCCATTTTTTTTCCCTCTGTCTTGTTTTCGCGACAGCCTGTAGGCTGAAGCGACTTCGCCACTTTGGGTCATCTTTTAATGATGACGCACACAGACATATCTTACTTTCGACGCAGTGCCTCGGTTTTGTGTATCAAATGAGTATTATTTATCGCCCTGCATAGTCCGCCGAAATGAATTAGTCAAAGGGCCCTGTATCCGATGTCAGTTCTATGATGAGAACCTTTTAATTCAACTGAACTCAATAATTCATAAGCATTCTTTGCTGCATCACTGAGCGAATTACCAATCGCACTACATGAAAGTACTCGACCCCCAGTAGAAATTATCTCACCCGACTCATTAAATCCAGTACCAGCATGATTTATCCAAGAGTTTGTATTTACGTCAGAATCAAGGCCATGGATTACTCTCCCCTTAACTGGACTTGAAGGATATCCTTCTGCTGCTAAAACCACAGTAAGGGTGTGTTTATTAGAAAATTTAACCTTTATTTCTGATAATTTATCTACCGAAGAACTGTGAAGTAGTTCAAAAATATCAGATTCTATTAATGGAAGTGTGATTTGACATTCTGGGTCACCAAAACGAACATTAAATTCTACAACATTCGGATCTCCAGATTGTGTAATCATCAATCCGACATACAAGACGCCACGATATGGAACGGGTAAATTAGAAAGGTAATCATGCATGGGCTTAACTATTCGTGAAATCGTTTTTTCCTTAACCTCATCAGTGACTACAGGAGCAGGACAGTAAGCACCCATGCCACCTGTATTTGGCCCTAGGTCACCATCATATGCTCTCTTGTGGTCTTGGCTTGCAGGAAGGCAAACAAAATCGCTCCCATCCATTACTACGAGCATGCTGGCTTCCTCACCTGGAAGAAATGCTTCGAGCAGAACTTGTTTATCGGTAATGATTGATTGGTCAATGAATTTTTTCGCTTCCTCACGATTAGAGGTAACAACTACACCTTTTCCGCCCGCTAAAACATCTCTTTTTACAACCCAAGGGTTATCCGAGAATTCATCTAGAGCTGCGTCAATGTCCGAATCCTTCGAAAGAATATGAAAACTAGCAGTAGGAACTCCAACCTTACTCATTACTTCCTTGGCATATAATTTGGAGCCTTCAAGATTTGCAAGTTCTGCAGATGGACCAAAACAAGGAATTTCCGATTTAGATAATAGATTGGCTAAACCATCACAAAGGGGGGCCTCGGGTCCAACAACTACCAAATCCACACTCAAATCCTTTGCAAGGGAAACTATTGAATCTACATTGGAAAGAGCCAAATTATGATTAGTAGCAATCAGGCTCGTGCCAGCATTTCCCGGGCAGCAATGAACTTCAGCAACATTGGAAGACTTGCTCAACTCCAGACAAAGAGAATGTTCACGGCCTCCGCCACCGATAACAAGCACTGACTTATCTCCCATGTTTGCGCTTCTACTAACCACTTGATAATCTATCGCGTCGTAATTAAATTCGAGAAGTCTCAAATGTTAAGTGCCGTACTACATAGGACTATACCATGGATAGTGTCAATGAGGTTGCTTTAGACATAGGATTTCTATCATTATGTTTGATGACTTTGTGGTTATATTTACCAGGATTTTTGGCTAATACTTTTGCCATGATGTGGGGTAAGTGGCTCCCAAAAACAGGCTACGGACCTTGGCCGATTGATGGTGGACGTAATTGGAAAGATGGAAACCGAATCCTTGGAGATGGCAAGACTTGGAACGGTTTGATCGGAGGTTCAATGACTTCAGGTCTACTTTGTATGTTGATTGTTTCTTTAATGGGTGGTGCACCAGATGGAACTAGTATCGAAGCTGGAGTGTTTGCACATCCTTTGACAGGATTTGAGGATGCTTGGTTCAATATTGGTGGAGAAATGTTCTCAGCATTCATAATGGGAACATTCCTAGGATTCGCATGCCTTCTTGGAGACAGTACTGGTTCCTTCGTAAAGCGAAGACGTGGTCTGAAAAGAGAAGGTGAAGTCTCTTCAAAAGCACCTCTATTAGATACATTACCATTTGCGATAATGGTATTCCTTTGGGGCCAACTATTCCTTGGAGAGTCGCTTTTGTCCTCGACAGATCTTATACTACCAATGCTAGTACTTGTGCTTATAACTCCAATTCTTCACCGTTCATTTAATTTGATAGGGTATTCGATTGGTTGGAAAGATGTTCCATACTAATCAATACTTTTCTCTACATGTAGGAGAAGCATTGATGAACGGGCACTTCGAGTAACAAATATGCGAAGAGTAATACTCATCACGGCTCTACTAATGATTACAAGCCTTTCAACCATACCCTTAGTTTCATCAAACCCACAAACAGATGGCTCGACAAATACAATTTCAGCCAGTGAAACTTGGGCCTCTGATGGACCAATGGATGGGAATGTGATAATTTCAAATGGTGCAACACTAACCATTAATGGAGACATTACTATGGCAGACCAATCCTCAATTCTGGTCGAAGAAGGTGGAACCTTAGACTTGAATGGGAAATTGATTGGAGAAAATCTGAATGCTGCACTGAGAGTTGCAGATGAGAGCGTCATTAGTGCTGACTTTGGAAGTCTTTCTGGACAAGGTCAATTAATCATCAACTTCGACCAGTATGTTATTTCCGAACAATTCTGTAATCTTACAATAAATGGCCAGACGACAGATGTATCTGGACAAAGTAAAGCAGAAATAGATGTCACCTATAATGGAAGTCCAATTAATGTTACGTTCGAAATCTTTTCGTTTATCCTACCTGAAATATCTACAATTCAATCACGCGACATAAATGGTCAAATCCAGACGATTTTAGCACAAGACATCAACCAAACTGGCTCTAGTATTGCTTGGAGGGGAGTACCTTCATTCGACGTTACTGTTGAGGGCACTATGACATCTGATGGCGGTGAATTCCAAGGTGCAAATATAACTTGTTCAGGAGAATGTACTTTACAAAATAGTACACTGATCGGTAGCGCACCAATCAATGTAGAGAATAGCACGTCACTAACAGCAGAAACTAGTTCGATTATTGGCAGTAGAACTGATGAAGATATCGTTTTGCACGACTCCGCTGTAATCAATTACGACACAGACACAATGACTGGCACTGGAGGAACTACTGATGCCTGGATAAGATTGCTTTCCCAGCGTATTATCCAAACTAATCTAATGGATGCTGGTGCAACTGTCCACTACGAAGGAATCGGTTGGAATGGAGATATTGGAGATAACATTCTCGATGAAAATGGTCGTGTCGACATAGGCGGCACGGAAGCACGACGAATTGTTGAATGGCTCGATGGAAATGGAGTTCACGGCATGGAAGACTCTGAAGTTCTAATCACGTTAAACGGAGGAGTCACAACTTGGAGCGAGGGATATGATGTCCTAATCGACCCGGCACCTACCACACCATACCATGAAGTTTCAATCAAATTACCATTTGTTTCGATAGACTCAGTCGTACCGGAAGATACATCGGGAACTGCTAACAAGGGACTTGGAGTAATGGTAACTGTAAGTAATACTGGGGAGGCACCTGTAAAGACTAATATCAGATGCTATGAAGGTGATGACCTTGCAGATACAACCACTCTACTCGTGTCACTTGAAGTAGATGAAACAAAGAAATTACCAACTACATGGTGGGCAAATGCTTCAGGAAGTAAGGCACTTACCTGTAAGGCATTAATCCCTGCAGGATTCAATTCACTATCAGACACACTTACCAGTTCATCGGGTGCTACATCTAGCGAGATATCATTCAAGGAAGCAGAAGATACCGAAGATGCGCCGTTGATTCTCTATGGTGCCTTATTAGTATTCATATTAATTGGCACTGCAGTGTTCACTAGAAGAAGCGCAGCAAGTGTCGCCAATATCGAACAAGATACTGAGGAAAAACAATACGATGACGAAATATTCGATGACTTAGATGAAGAAGTGATTGAAGAAGAAGATTCAAATGAAGACGAATCTGATGAATCAGAAGATTAGATATTTTTTATCTAAACTAACTACAAGAGAGTAGTTCTAATCAACAAACATCCAATGGTGTATCAGATTCTTGAGCATCCCATTCTAATTCCCATGAATCAGAGTTAATCACTGTTGTTTGTGACTCCTCATATAATTCATTTGTAATGGTTACTTCGAAGGTATAACATCCATCATCATCGTAAAAGTCGTCTCTAGCGATGTATTCAATTGCCATCTCTGGATCGTCATATGTACCACAAAGACCCAACCAAGTTTGTTGAGTAACACCCGACTTAGAACCAGTTGAGCTAGTGGAACAACTCCATGTTGCGTCATATCCACTGACATCGATTATTCCATCATGGTCCCAAAGAGTCTTTGATGATGATTTGTAAATACGAGTATCAACTGTATAATCAGAAGATACAGGCCAAGCGTGAACAACAGAGTGTCCGCCTCCGTCTTTATTTTGTAAGGAGGAATCTATCAAACCCAAATTCAACTGCATCTGTAATCCAACAACTTTTACTTCATTATCGATTGGTTTAGAAATTTGTACTATTTTAACTGCAGCATCCTTTACTTCCCGAGTCATGTAATCAGCGTTAATGGTAACAGAATTTTCTTGCCCACTAGAAGATTCGACAGACAGAATATAGTCCTTGATCTGACCATTCTCAGGACCTCTATGGTCCATAGCATTGCCCCTGAAAACATCTGAGTCTATCGTTAGAGAAAAAGTATGCTTATCATTACTCATTTTACCGACATCAGACCACAGAACTTCATCTGCATAACTTAGTTCAACTTCAGCCTCTTCGAAACTACCTCTAACTGTGAAAGACAATTTATTGGTTGACTCATCAAAAGACACCTCTGAAATAGCAACGTTTGAACTTACTGGAACTAAAGCCAAAGCAATATATGGTCCTGATGCAATGAGTATAGCCACAACTATGGATGCTACCATCTTAGGCTGAGAAATATTTCCAATCATTCGTTGTGATTGTACTATTGAGCCCAAGCCGATTGATAGAACTACTAGAACCACTATGAGGCCAAATCCTCCACCTTGAAGGGAAATTATAGCACCTACAAGAATTACAGCCCAACCTACCATTCCCAAAATTCTAGCAGTATCTTTACTGTCACCACCAATCGATACCTCAGTAGTCGTAACGGTAGTTGTAGTTACAACTTTTGAAGCGCCTTTGGACAATAGACCTGATTTCACATTATCAGACTTCTCAATCTTCTCTTCACCATCATTTGTCGCTTTTGCTTTGTCTAGTAATCCAGCCATAGTTGCCGTCTCCAAACGCTGGACAACTGACTTGTGTTATGAATTAAGCGCCTGCTAGCGTCACAAACTATTGATTTAGAGTATTTACGCTATGCGTCAAATACCAGGAGCAGCTTCTCGCCACTCCTCTTCGAAATCTTCATCATCATCTGAAAGGAATCTACGCCCTGCTACAGCCGCTGCTAGAGCAACCATTGAAAGAGCAGGAACCAACTCAAAGCCTGGCAGATAAATTCCTCTGACATAAACTGTGATCATCTGTGATTCTCTAATACAACCACCGTTGTTACAGGCGAACTCAGATTCTGCATAGAAATCTAGAACGTGATATTTATCGCTCCATCCTTGTGTCTTAGGAGTTCTTGCTTGAACTCTTACGTTTGTAGGAGTAGGAATAGCGTCGATTTGAACCTTAACCGATGGCAAGTTAATTGTGAAACCAGCTTCTTCGAGTTCGACTCTGTATGATTCTGTAACACCAACCTTCATGAAATCATTTTGGTTTCCTAGATTGTATACCTTGAATTCGAAGTTCTTGTCGGTCTTAGGCATTAGTTGGACGAACGGTTCAACTGCTTCAACCTGAACGAGTGAATATTGAAGAATGTTAACAATCATGTTGTTTTGAGATGAGGCTGAATTAGCCGGTTGTACACCTTGTATTTCTTGAACTGTGGCAGAAACTGAAAGAGTACGACTTTGCATTGCCATGTACGGAGTTGCACGAACAGATATCTGGAAGTCAACTTCTTGGCCTCCACCAATGTACATGTCACCAGGAGACGCAGTAGCAAGATTATCACTTGTCACTATAATGCTAATCTTCTCTTGGTATGAAGTAGGATTGTTTGCGGTACAAGTAGTGAAACCGGAATATGTTGAACCCGGTTTAACTTCAACGTTAATATTGATCGGTGCACATGTTACGGAAATAGCCGCAGTTGGAATCTGGGCTGCTGCTGGAGCGGCCACAGATAACATCGAAATCATGTATAAAGCTAAAAGAAAGGACGCACGCTTGAACATTGACACAGTCTCACCTATCATCCATGCCACTCAAGCACCACTCATAACCATTGTGGACAGATGGATGAATAAAACCGCTTGTATTAGCAATTTGACCAAAACTACGTCTAAAAAAAAGTGGGCCCGAAGGGACTTGAACCCCTGACCCCCCGGTTATGAGCCGGGTGCTCCAACCAACTAAGCTACAGGCCCGTATGGCAGGCGTAGAATCACTTACTGTTGAACCTTATCATCATCAATCAAACTGAGATAGCGATGATTGACCTGGTTTTATCCAATCCCTTACCATTGATTCCACTTCATCTCTAATGGCATCTGGAACAAAAATCAAAGCCCTTTCATTTGGCTGTGACAAAGAGCGAATCATCGAGGAATGCTCTGCAGCATCTCTGCCATCTTCCAATATTATACCTTGCTCATATGGCATATAACCTCTCTTGGATATTTTTGCATACAATACATGTATTTCAGGATTGAACCCCTTAGACAATACCACTTCTTCCAATCTTGGTTTAATGACATCTATCATCTCGGTAGTCAAAGAATCAATTCTAACAGACTTATGGAAATCTTTTCTCGAAAGTAATTTTTCTGCATATAGAGAAAGAATCTCATCTTCATGTTGCGCCCAATCAGGTAATGCTACTTTGACATGGGAATCATTTAGTTCAGCGTATTGAACTGGAGATAAATTATCTTCAAGTAGCATCAATCGTAATCTACCACTAATCTCCAGTTTGCCATCTAATGCCAAAGTTCTTGCACGAGCGAGCATTTTAACCAGATAATTTTGAGTCAACATATTGACTTTGTGAAAATAAACTTGATTGTACATATGATATCTTGTAACGAGATATGCCTCAATTGCAGGCAATCCCCATTTCTTGACATGAAAATGACCATCTGCCCCAACTCGTAATGCCCTGAAAACTCGGGCGATATCAAATCCTCCAATTTGCGCACCAGTATTGGCCTGGTCACGGACAAGGTAGTCCATTCTGTCAACATCCAATTGTGATGAAACTATTTCTTTCATAAACGGAGGAATTGAAACACCATCGCATTCATTCTGCCCGTCCATGAGTGCGAATAATCTGTTTAATCTCTTTTCTCCGATTACAGTTCTTAGAGCCATTCCAATCTCAGTATCCTCTGATTCTAGCAAAAGTCGACCCCAGTGTTCATGCGAATGGTAAGTGGCAAAAACTTCTGGAGTTTCTAGAAGGTGAGAATATGGTGGATGACCAATGTCATGAAGTAATGCTGCTAGGTGAACTAATTCTGCATCTTCCTTGGACATAGTCCCCGGTTGAACTTCTTCCAATGCTATTGTCATTTTTTTAGCCAAATAATAAGCCCCTAATGAATGAGAGAACCTGTTGTGTGTTGCAGCTGGGAAAACATATTCGCAAGTAGATAGTTGCTGAATGGAACGAAGTCTTTGGAACTCCTTAGTATCTATAATGGTAGCGTGACTACTTGGCACCAATATGTCACGGTGAATTTCGTCTCGAATGACTCTATCACGCATGTCCATCCCGTACACCGCTCCAGTTCTTCAGTTAAAAAATAAGCGTAGATTCATGATTTTAAGAGACTCAATCAAGCCAAAACAGATATGCGTTGAGTTCGTTTCGAGGTAAACATGGCGGACATGCTGAAGAGTATGATGGACAAGATTACTGATGATAATCCTGAGACTCGTGGACAGAAATTGTGGGTCATGTTTGCATTAGCAGTACTGCTTGTTGCGGCAATGAATTACTATGCTTTAGTCCGTGAGCCTGAAATTATTCCAATGGATGAATTAGTAGAATTCAACAATGAAGTTGTCAAGGTCGAAGGGAAAATTATCTCTTGGAGAGAAGACCCGTGGAATTCTGGTGACTGGGAAACTCACGTCATAATTACAGATGAAACTGCTGTTGTCGAAGTTAGATGGAGTAGACCTGCTGAAATTCCACCTATTGGAACCAACGTCATAATTACCGGCGAGGTCGCTGAATTCCAAGGTAATATTTTCATGAGAGCAACAGGCTCAGGTGCAATGGAGTGGAGTCAAGATGACTTACCTGATGTAGTTGAACTAGCGATTGTCGATGTAGCAATGGATCCTGAAAAATATGTTGATGAAGTTATTACATTGACTGGATACATCGGTGAATCAATACCACCGGATGAAATGTTTGTCAATGCAGACCTCAGAGACCATCCATCCTATGGAAATTCTGAGCACCAGATTAAACTCAACATCAGGTCAAATGTTGGAGAATGGATTGAATCCTCATCAAAGGTTCAAGTTACAGGCACTATTGCTTACAATCAAAGAGAATTGAATTGGATAATGTCAGTTCAAGGTCCAGAAATATTAGTTGACAGAAATCACCCAGTAGACATAACACGTCTCGACTGGGGCGCTGAGTCTACATGGAGTTACCAGTCTGGTAATCTTGTTAATATCGCCGGATATGTAGTGATTAACGGCGATGAATGGTCACTACGTGGACCAAGTGGAACGACAATATGTCTAAACCCGAGTCAGGAAGATATTGATTCCTCTACTAACTCCTCATGGGATAATACGTTCCATGACATTCAAGGTCGTCTAATGTGGTCTGAATCTGATGCAACTTGGTGTGTCGACGCAAATGAAGGAACCCCCTCAGGAACTCTTGATAGTAGTGAAACCACTGTCAGTCTACTGGCCTTATTATCTGGAAATCCTGTTGAGTTGATAGAAGACCCAAGCAAAAGATATACTCTTTCTGCTTTCATTAAGTATCCTATCGAACCATCTGTTCAGGACGTCAATGGCTACTTTGTAGACTCATCAGGCTACATGCCAGGTCAAACTACAATTGCAGCAACATTCCCAGCCCAAACATCGACACAATGGCTTGAAGCCGGTCAGCAAATTTCTGCAAATGTATCGGTTACATGGGATGATGGCGATATGCGAATAAGGCTACAAGTACACGACTATGTAGTTGGTAATGTGCCTTCAGCCAAAAATTTACTATGGGATGATGGAGCCACTCAATGGGGCTATTCAAGAAATCAAATGGTCAACTTAGATGGCTTAGCAGTTCAAGATGATTCTGGTGATTGGTGGTTACAGAGAGAAGGAACAAATCAGAGTATTGAATTGTCCACTGCTGGAATCAATAGTATCGGTTTTGACTCACTTCACAATGGTACATCTATGACATGGACTGGAAGGATGATGCAAATTGAAGATGTTGACTCAATATCTCTAGTATTCAAGTTGATTAGTGCTGATGTTGCTGACAGTGATGGCGATGGACTATCTGATGATTTAGAATCAATTTACGGAACAAACCCTAACAATCCAGATACAGATGGAGATGGCTCTAACGATAGATTTGAGATTGAAGAAGACACTGACCCAAATAGTTCCAACTGAGGTGAGATTATGTTAGAGGCTTACTTTGTCGACCTTGGATGGTTATTATTCGCTCTATTTTTTGGGGTTGGCATGGGTTCACTGACTGGTTTAATTCCAGGATTCCACGTAAACAACGTGGCTCTAATTCTTCTCGCACTTTCACCGGTAATGCTGGGCTGGGGAATCCCTCTATCCGCAGTTGCTGCAATCATTGTATCAACTGGAACAGTTCATACTTTCTTGAATTATATCCCTTCAGCATTACTTGGGGCACCAGATGCAGACCAAGCTCTTTCTTTACTGCCCGGGCATCGAATGTTACTATCTGGAAATGCCGCTAGAGGGGTTGCTTGGTCAGCAAGAGGATCCCAACTAGGATTGTTCCTTTCGCTGCCGTTGATTATTGTTGCAAGAATTGCATTTGGCGACGAACTCGGATGGTATGATTATCTTCGAAACATAGTATTCTTCCTCCTATTCTCTATATCTCTGCTACTTCTAGCAACTGAAACAACGAGATTAGATTGGCCTAAGTGGGTCCGTAAAGGAACGAGGGATATTCTTGGAAGAGATTCTCGATTCGCAGGATTCTTGACTGCAACTGCCTTCTTCTTGCTCTCGGGATTCTATGGTTGGGCCGTATTCACCCTACCTGCAAGGTCACCTATTGGCATACCAGATGCTAGCCTGCTCTTACCGAGTCTTGCTGGTCTGTTTGGAATTGCGAATTTACTCGATATTTATGCAACAACATCTCATATTCCTCCGCAGAAAGAAGATTGGTCATTACCACCTGTTAGGCCGTTAATCGTACCATGCTTCTGGTCAGGAGTTGCAGGCGCCTCGATGGGTGTCCTTCCTGGAATGACTGCATCACAAGCAACTGTTCTAGTGATGGGAGGAAGAAACGTCGCTGCCAAGATCCAAGGCAAAGAAGGCTATGGAATGGATTGGGAAACAAGGCAGTTAACCGAACTAACCGACGATGAATTATTGGAAATCGCAATGGCTGAGGCTGAAGGCGATGTTGAAGGACCTCAAACTAAGCAAGACTTGGAAGTAATTGCAATTTTATCTGCGGTAAACACAGCGGTAACTGTGATGGTTCTAGGATTCCTATACATCATAGGACGTTCTCGTTCGGGTGCTACTCTCGCATTGAAACTAATGTATCCAATCGACACTTGGTCATCTGCCGAACCAACTGCTGATTTTATTCGATTGATTGCAATTACAGTTGCAGCAGGTATGATGGCTATGCCTATCATTAAGGTCGTAGGAAAAGGAATGCTAAGATTACACGCAGCCATACCTCTGCAACAGATGGTTATGGGTGTCATTCTTTTCGTCACCGCACTTGTCTGGTTCACAACTGGTTTTGTTGGCATTGGGGTACTGATAATTGGAACTATACTCGGTTTACTTCCTCCAAGAATTGGTATTAGAAGAAGCCACGGAATGGGAATTATCATTGTCCCGATTATGATTTATACTTTCAATCAGGCTCAAGATGCATTTGGATTCCTATGAATTCAAAATGTCTTGTATGCAAAAGAGATATGCCCCTTGACTGTGCCCCCCGTTTGAAGAGGTCTTACTATGTACACACGAAAATTGCCCTTTGCCCTAGTTGCCCTAATGTTGATTTCGTCTTTAGTCCCTTTATTTGAGACGGACCAATCGAGTTCATTAGATTCGGAAAATGAAGTGCTGCAGTCGAGTTCCATCGCTTGCCCAGGAGACATCTGTCTCAATGAAGCGCTACCAAATCCAAATGGTAATGACAACGCTGCATGGCCTGCTGGAGAGTGGGTTGAAATATACAATAATGGTACTCTAAGCGTGGATGTTAGTGGCTGGTATATTGAGAATAAAGCACAGAAGCAAATGATTTTCAATTCCACAACCATAGTTGATTATGATTCAACTAATTCGGCTTCATGGACTATTTCCCCGGGTGATTACATGGTCATCTCAAGAAATGCAATGTCTAACTCAATGTTCTATCTCTCTAATTCTAATGATATAATCACTCTTTTTGATTCGCTAGGGAATCAACTTGATGTTGCATCATGGTCCTTCACTAGTAGCGCACCGTCGGGAACAAGTCTGCAAGAAGACCCTGTTGATGCAACTAATGATTGGGTTGCCACCAATAATACCACTCCTGGAGGAGATAATGATGGCGGGCCTATGGCAGGACCAACACTTGTAACTACTGATTTGAAAATAAATGAAGTCATGTCAAATCCATGGCCATCTGAAGATAGTGATGTTTGGCCTGGTGGAGAATGGGTAGAGATTCTCAACACCGGTAGCCAAGTCATAGATTTGACAGGTTGGCATATCGAAGATGCTGCTGGCAATCAAATTATGATGGATGAATCTCACTTAATCGGTTCGGATAGTACAATTACTGAATCATTCCATATCGCAGGTGGACATACCAGAATAATAGCGGTAAACGGTTCATCTAACTCCGGGCTTCTAAACAACGGTGTCGAGCAATTATCACTCAAATTACCAAATGGTAGTATAACACATATTGTTGATTGGTCTGATACTGTCAATGGTTACTCATTGTCATATGATTCAGTGACACAAGGGTTGTTTTACTCATCGTATCCAAGTCTAAACCAAACCAATCCACTACCAATCTCAGAATTATCACCTTCTCCTGCTGATGTACGGTTTACAGAAGTTATGCCTCATTCTTACTCAAACGGAACTTCATTCCCTGACGGAGAATGGATTGAAATTCATAACACAGGGTCTACTACAGTAGACCTCCTTGGTTGGACTGTCACAGATGGTATGGGCAATGTGACAACTCTAGACCCAGTTTCTCTAGTGTTTAACAACACACAAGGCGCTACAGACATTGCTCCTGATGGAAGGAGATTGGTTCAATTTACAGGAGAAACAAGACTGTGGGATTATTACAATCATCTGATTTTAATGGACACCAGTGGAAGCATAAATGATGTTGCTTGGTACTCTGATGACTATGGAATCAATAATTCGCTTATTCGCAATTCAAATCCATCCAGCCCTTGGATGCCATCTTCATGGATTACTCCTGGTCAACCTGAACCTGGGTCTGGACCAGTCTCCAATAGTGATATTATATTCACAGAAATTATGGCCGATAGCACTGGTGCTGATACACAAAGCTGGCCTCTAGGAGAATGGATTGAAGTATACAATAATGATTTATCTGTAGCAGATATAAACGGTTGGAAACTGAAAGCAAATAATCGGAACTTCGTCATCGATGCTCTGGACCTACCTCTTCAGTCTGACACATTGATTCAGCCAGGAGATGTTGCCATAATCGCCTTGAACGGTACAAGTTCATTTTACCTCAAACAAAGTTCAGATATCATAACGATAGTAGATTCAATGGACTCAATTGTAGATCTTGCTGGATGGAATGAAACAATTGAAAATCAATCTTTAGTTGCCCCTTCAACAAGTCACTCAGGATATGCCATGAATACCGCAAGCGGATTAACTGGTTGGGTACAATCTGCATGGCAAACACCGGGAGAAGTAAATCCAATTTGGCCAGCATACACAGAGTCGAATAATTTAGAAATCACAGAGTTCATGGCTTCATGCTCCTCGAATTCTGATTTTGATTGGATAGAATTTTATAATAATGACACTACATCAATCAACCTAAGTCGCTGGCGTATTGATTCTTCACTAGGAACTAGAGAATTCATCGCAACTATGGCTACTTTCGAAGATATTGAAAGTGATTTGAATGGTGCAAACAATGCTTCAACCATTTTAGATAGTGGAGAATATGCAATTGTCAAATTCTCAAACTCTCTGCTAATGAATGACCATAACATAACACTATACAATCCAGATGGAATCATGACTATGGAATTCTCAATTGGTACTAATTCATTGTGTAAATCAAAAATTACTTCTTCAGATGGATGGGTCGATTCACCTTGGAGCACCCCTGCTCAAGCAAATCCAGATTCAACTAATCTCGCAAATGCTGGTGATGTCATATTCACCAGATTGATGACAGAAGGAAGCAATGATTACGTAAGCAACTCAGAATTCATGGAAGTCCGCAATCTTGACGATTCCATGGCATACCTAAACGGATGGACATTTGATGTAACCGCTGGTGGAACCACCAACACATACACTGTTGATCAACTCACAATTCCTGCTCAATCTTCTGTTGTTCTAGCAAATGATGCAATTGGTATTTGGGTTAGTGAATCTTCACCAATACTTCTAGATAATATCGAATATCTGTCATTCAGTGATGTCTTTGGAGAAAATTTACTGATTCCAGACTCTGGTGCAGCAATTCAAATGAAAGACGCTAGTGGAACTATTTCTGATTCTATCGTCTACGACAATGGCCCTTCTGAATCCGATGGTTGGTCTGGGCAATCAGTAACGCCTCCGCGTAATGGAATAAACATGATAGTGTATGTCCGTGGAGATGGATGCAATTATCTCCCTGATACCGACACTGCCATGGATTGGAACTATCGCTGGAGTGTATTAGGAGCAAGTAATTTCTGTGCTGAAACTCAGTTTAACGGAACTAGCACTATTACACCTCTGATTGGCCCTCAAGATGGATTACTCGACTTGCTAAATTGGATAGAAGGGGCTACAACATCGATTGAAGTACACATCTATCAAATGCAAGAGCCTAGACTGGTCCAAGCCTTGATGAATGCTGCATCAAATGGAGTTGAGGTCACAGTACTACTGGATGAAGGATGTACATGTACCAATATTTGGTCATATAACGACATGCAATTACAGTATGGATTTGCTAGTGAACTTGACAATGCTGGTGCAGAAGTGTTCTGGTTTGGTGGAGATAGTGACCAACCATACCTGTATATTCACAGCAAAGTTGCAGTTAGAGATGGAAACAGTGTTTGGATGTCTTCTGGAAATTGGAAATCCTCATCACAGCCTGCCCCAGGAGTAAGAGGGAATGTAGAGTGGAGCGTCATTATTGAAAACCAACAACTTGCAGAAGTAGTTCAACAACAAATGGACTTCGATACCAATACTCAACTAGACCACATTACTGCATACTCTTCTTCTGATGAACCATCTGATTGGACAATGCCTGGAGTACAATCTGTCAGTGGAGGTGGATTGGCAACTTCCTACTCTGTTGATGCTAGTGGAGAAGTCTTAACCTGTCCAAATAATTGTATCACTGGAATTACTAATATGATTGATAGCGCCTTATTTGAAGTAGTTCTTTCACAACAAACCCTCGATGTCGATTGGTATTGGGGATGGGGTCAAGAAAGCCCAGTTATTCAATCCCTATACCAAGCAGCCCAGAGAGGCGTTGGTGTTAGAGTAATTATCAACGGTGCTTACCTTGATGATGATGACCAAGACATCATCGACTTACTGAACGAACAATGGAATGGAACTGAAGGATTGGATGCCTCTGCGGTTGTAATGAGTGAAGATGACGATGTTTCAAAACTCCATAACAAGGGAATAATTGTTGATGAAAAGAGCGTACTAGTTTCCTCGATAAACATGGGAAGTTCTGCGATGAATCGAAATCGTGAAATGGGAGTAATAATCCATTCCGAAACGATTGCTCAAGTCTACAAGGAGGCTTGGAATGTTGATTGGAATCGACTCGATAATGTAACTGATACCGACCAAGATGGATTAATCGACAAATGGGAATTACCTAACGGACTAAACAGAACCAAGAGAGTTCTAGATTCTGGTGTTACAGAAGATTTGTATGACGCAGATGGAGACGGACTTTCTAACATCATTGAATATAACCAAGGTAGCCATCCACTGCTAGCTGATACCGATGGAGATTGCATTAGAGATGATGTTGAGATCGCTTGGGCACAAAGTACCGCACTTGACCCAGACGTAACCACTGTATCTCCATATGATGCACTAAACATGGCAGATGCTGATGGTGATGGAGTCAACGAATCTGCAGTCCTTGGTTGCGACCTTGGAGGAATTGATACCGATGGAAACTCAACTGGTAATCAAACTCTGGACCCTGTAGGAGACGAGGATAGCGATGGAATACTCAATGAAAATGACATTTGCCCTGAAACACCTGCTGATACTCCGACTGATGCAGAAGGATGTTCAAACAAACAACGTATGGATTTAGCCGATGCTAGTAGTGGAGAAGAGGATAATTCAGGCACTAATTCGATGCTCTGGGTAATGCTTCTCGCAGGTATTCTTGCCATTGGTGCTTTCGCAATTCTAAAACAATTAGAATCAAAGGCTGAATCTGAAAAAGATTTAGTTTCTATCCAAGAGCAAGAACAAATGTTAGCAGAGAGTTCAGGTGCTGCACCTGAACCACAATCATGGGATATGCCCGTACTTGATGGTAGTGATTCAGTACCGAATGAAAATCTTGAATCTTCGGGAATTTCACCTGAAGACCTAGCAAAATGTCCAGGATGGGACGAAGCAACGATTCAGTCTTATTTGGACCAAGGATGGAGCATCGACCAACTTGCTGAATATTATGCAGAACAGTTAGAATAACTAACTAATTAGCGTAAGTTTGACAAGGGACTTATCCGTCGGGTAATTGATATAGATGCGTTATTCAACAAGTAACCCGATTATGACTCAAAATTTTTGGTCAAATATAACTGGTCAAAATACAATGACATTCCAAGGAACAATTGGTAAACTGGCTTACCTTCTGAGCATTGTTACAATTACTGGAATGATATCAGCATATGTTGCACTCGATGCGTTAGCCGCTGGTAATGCTGGAGTCATTAGTGGACTGACATGGGGGGGAATGTTAGGAAGCATAGTAGTCGCTATGATGCTTGCATTTATTCGCCCAGCTAACCCTGCTCCTTTGATGACAATTTATGCTGTACTGATGGGTATGTTTGTCGGTTCAATATCACTCATGTTCGAAGCATTCTACTCTGGTATTATCATCCAAGCAGCATTTGGAACTGTATTCATAACAGGCTCTATGCTAGTAATTTATTCGTCTAGAGTAATAAGACCTACACCAACTTTCAACAAAATTATCGGAAGCCTAACAATGTCAATTTTCTTGATGTATGGCGTATCAATCCTTTTCTCTTTGCTGACACCCTTTGAGATACCATTTCTCCACACATCAGGGCCAATTGGTATTGGAATAACACTATTCATCCTCACAATTGCCGCATTGAGTCTGATTTCAGATTTCGGTTTTATCGAATCTGGTGTTAAGATGAATGCTCCTAAAAACGCTGAATGGTGGGGAGCGTTTGGAGTCCTAGTGACAATAATTTGGATTTACATCGAAATGATAAGATTACTCTCTAAACTTAGAGATTGATCACCTTAATGATGATCTAAATGTCTAAATGGATATTCTTGATCATGGCAATAGTTGCTGAAGTAATCGGCACACTATCTCTTAAGTCTACAGAAGGGTTCACCAAACTGTGGCCTTCTACAATAGTCATAATAGGATATTGTGCAGCCTTTTATTTTCTATCGTTGACATTAGAATCGATTCCAATTAGTATAGTTTATGCGATTTGGTCAGGCGTAGGAATTGCCGCGATAGCAGTAGTTTCTGTATTGTTTTTAGACCAAAAGTTAGACCTTGCAACAATGATAGGATTGAGCCTAATCATCGCTGGAGTCGTAGTTCTACGTTTGTATAGTGAAGCATCGGTGGAATGAATATAATCAACGTTTTTTTTGATTCACAAGGGTATAATTGAAACACTATCGATTATAGGACATAATGATATCATGGTTCGAACTATTCCTGTAATAGATTTTCAAAATTTTCAATCCAATAATGAAATCAAGCGTCAAGAATTCATTGACAAAGTTGGTGACTCTCTCAAGGATATCGGCTTTTTCGCATTGGAAAACCACGGTATACCAGCGAAGTTAATCGAGCAATCATATGCGCAAGGCGATGAATTTTTCAGTCTTGATGAAAAAACCAAAAGAAGTTATTTACAACCAGAAATATCTCATCAAAGAGGTTATACTGCTTTTGGTGTAGAGCACGCCAAGGATAATCCTGCGCCTGATTTGAAAGAGTTTTGGCAAACGGGAAG